>Ga0307372_10000012_pt1 | contig 278312 bp, 316 predicted proteins | sample OX1MG_FD_202533 | JGI IMG/M metagenome (GOLD analysis project Ga0307372, IMG submission 202533) | Soil microbial communities from Risofladan, Vaasa, Finland - OX-1 | ecosystem: Environmental > Terrestrial > Soil > Coastal area > Acid sulfate soil | place: Finland: Risofladan, Vaasa...
TCATTTCCGCACCGTTAGCAAACTTAAACGAATATAAAGTAATACGTGGTAATTACTATTGCCCGCTCTATACAAGCAGACTCAGGTATTAATTATGCGCGTATATATAAAAAGCTATGGCTGCGCCCTCAAACCGGCCGGTTCGGTGAGCTAATGTACTCAAGCGAGATAAACGATTTCCTGGGCAGGAAGGGCATAAGCGTAGGGGACAAGGTAAAAATAGAGTCCGACGATGTAAACGTCGAGGGCGAGATAATGCCCAAGACGGAGGTGGGCAGCCCCGACACGCTCGTAATCAAGCTGGAGAACGGCTACAACATAGGCATAGCCTACTCCTCGGACCTCAATATGTCCCTGGTTACCAAGAGGAAGGGAAAGATTGAGTTCCCGAAGGCCAAGACAAAGTCCACTCACAATCTCCCATCAGTTGAGTTGATATACACCGGCGGAACCATAGGCAGCAAGGTGGACTACAAGACTGGGGGGGTTTACATGCTAACAAAGCCCGAGGAGCTGCTTTACGAGGTTCCGGAGGTATCGGAGATTGCGAACGTAACGATAAGCAACCTGTTCAACATAGCCAGCGAGGACATGTCCTACCACGAGTGGCAGAAGATAGCGGAGGAAGTGGCAAGGGCGCTCAACAAGGGCGCGAAGGGTGCGGTGGTCACCATAGGGACCGACACAATGCACTACGCATCCGCCGCGCTAAGCTTCATGCTCAAGGGACTCAACGCTCCAGTAGTGCTCACGGGCGCACAGAGGAGCAGCGACAGGGGCTCCAGCGACGCGTTCTTCAACCTGAAGGCCGCCATGAAGATAGCAGCGCACTCGGACGTAGCGGAGGTTGGCATCTGCATGCACAGCTCAAGCTCTGACGACAAATGCCATTTCATAAGAGGGACGCACGCAAGGAAGATGCACACCTCAAGGAGGGATGCGTTCAGGCCGATTAACGGCAGGGCGATAGCACTCGTCGACCAGAATCTCGATATAAAATACGCGGCGGGCGATTACGCGAAGGTAGACCCACACACAAAGGAGAAGGTCGAGGCGATGACAAAGTTCGAGGGCAAGGTTGCGCTGGTCAAGATATCACCCAACTCCGACCCTGGCATACTCGACTTCCACATAAGTAGGGGGTGCAAGGGCATAATACTCGAGGGCACGGGGCTCGGCCACGCGCCTGTCTCAACAATACACGACCATCTAAACTGGCTCAACTCGATAAAGTCCGCGGTTGACAGCGGCGTTGTGGTGGGGATGGCATCTCAGTGCCTCTACGGGAGAGTGAACCCCAACGTTTACAGGAACCTGAGGATACTCAGCACCGCAGGCGTGGTGTACTGCGAGGACATGACGCCCGAAACCGCTTACGTGAAGCTCGGTTGGCTCCTCGGCAACTACAACGCAGAGCGGGCGAGGGACATGCTCAACAAGGACCTCAGTGGAGAGATAACGAAGAGGCTGGAGTTCGACGAGAACTTCTTGGTGTAGCTGGTTTCGATGGCCGAAGAGAGCGGGAAGGGCAGGGAGCACTACAAGCAGATGGGCTTCATGTGCGGTCTTGAGATACACCAGAGGCTCTCCACCCGCGAAAAGCTGTTCTGCAGCTGCCCCACCACGATACTCGGCAAGGGTGCAAGCCCCTCGGCGCACATAAGCAGATACCAACGCGCGGTAGCAGGTGAGTTGGGCTCTGTGGACATGTCCGCTGAGTTCGAGGAGGGGAGGAACAGGGAGTTCACATATAACATTTACGACGGGAACGCATGCCTGGTGGAGATAGACGAGGAGCCCCCCCATGAGCTGAACAGGGAGGCGCTTGAGGCATCCCTCTCCTTCGCGTCGGCTCTCAACATGAGGATAGTCAATGAACTTCAGCCAATGAGAAAGGAGGTTGTGGACGGCAGCGACCCCAGCGCCTTTCAGAGGTCTATATTCCTCGCCCTCAATGGAGCCATCAGTGTGGAAGGCACGAGGATAAACATACCCTCGATGTTCCTGGAGGAGGAGTCAAGCGGTATAGCCGCGGGCACAGGCAACGACAACGGCGTTACCTACAATACCGACAGACTCGGAGTGCCGCTCGTGGAGATAGACACGGACCCGTACATACCGGACCCTGCCACAGCGAAGAAGGTTGCGCTTTACATCGGTACGATGCTCAGGATATCCGGCAAGGTTCAGAGGGGCATCGGCTCGATAAGACAAGACGTCAACGTCTCCATAAAGGGCGGAGCAAGGGTCGAGATAAAGGGAGTGCAGGATCTTGACCTCATCGACAAGTTTCTCGACAACGAGATACTGAGGCAGCAGAACCTGATACTCATAAAGGCAAGCTTGGAGAAGGCAAGGGCCCACGTCATGGAGTCAAGGGATCTCACACACATATTCGCAGCTACAAAGGTCGAGATAATACAGAAGAACAAGGGCGCGGTGCTGGGATTCGGGCTCAAGGGCTTCAAGGGGATTCTCGGATTTGAGATAAATCCGAAGAAGAGGCTGGGCACCGAGATAAGCGACTACGCAAAGTCTGCGGGGGTCAAGGGCATAATCCACAGCGATGAGGACCTCGTCAAGTACGGCTTCAGCGAGAAGGAGATAGCAGAGTTGAGGAAGTCACTGGAGATAACGGCTGACGACTCTTTCATACTGGTAGCCGGCGAACAGGGGAAGGCAAAGGCTGCAATCAAGCTGGCGCACTCTAGAGCCAAGGACTCGTTCGAGGGCGTGCTCAAGGAGACAAGGGTCGCAAACGACACCATCCTATGCACCACCAAGTTCATGCGACCACTGCCCAGCGGCTCAAGGATGTATCCGGAGACGGACGTCAAGCCCATTCGCGTGACCATGGAGATGATTCAGGAGGCAAAGGCAGACGCTCCTGACATAGAGAAAGAGAAAGCAAGCCTCGAGGCCAAGGTGCAGAACAGGCAACTGGCGGCGCAGCTGTTGCTGTCACTGAAGCTCAGCCTCTTCAAGGACATCACATCGGCAACGGGCGCAGATCCATCATTTGTCGCCAACATCCTAATCCAGAAGTTCACGGAGCTCAGGAGGCAGGGCCTCAATGTCGATGAGATAAGCGACGAGCGGCTGAAGGAGGCGTTCAAGGCTTATGCTGACGGCAGCGTTACGAAGCAGGCGGTCGAGGAGCTGCTCAAGGGGCTATCGGGCTCGGACATTGCTGTGCCGAAGCTGGTTGCGAAGCTGTCGCTGGAAAAAATAACTGGCAAGGCGCTGAAGAAGCTCATTGACTCGGAGAAGGGCAAGAGCAAGGACGAGATAAGGAGGGTAATAATGTCCAAGTACAGGATCAATGTCGACGGCTCTGAGCTGAACTCACTTCTGGAGTGAGACTATCGTATCCTTGATGACCTTCAGCGGCGCATCAGTCTTCACGCAGGAGTTTTCCATGTGCGTCAGCGCGGCAGAGTAGCCCTTTTTCTCCAGTGCGCTCACCACCCCGGCGGGACTTACCGCACTCATCGACAACTTTCTCGTGAGCTTGGGTATCGAGTGATAGAACGGGATGTCTGGTTCGTTGGCCAGCGTCTCGATGAACTTCAGCTCTGCCTTGTCTTCCACGTTTGCGGAAAAATATTTCCTTATGGCAGCCACGGTGCTCTTGTCATAGATTCCATCCATCCACATCTTGCCGGCTATCTCGAACATCGATCCGCACAGCTTGCAGTTTCCGGCTCTCGGGAAGAACCCGGTGGTTATCTCCCTGTTCGTGCAGCTGTTGCAGTAATAAAGATATCCTAACTTGTCCACTGATGAGGAGGCGCTTTCTGCACCGTGTTCCAGCCTTATGATTATCCTCATGTAATGGAGGTACGAGAAGGAGAGCAGAACCTTTATCCCGTAGCCGAACTGCGCGGCTACCCTTGCCACGTACCCTGCCAGTATCCTTATCCCGGCCTCGTGGCAGAGCTCGTTGTGCATCGGCCTCGAATCATATATCCTAACGCAGGCCTTGTGCTGAGCGCCGCACAGTACCGCGGTGTCAGTTCCCGTTATCATCATGTAGCTGCCGTCCTTCACCACCTTCATCAGGTCGAATATGTTGGGTGCAGCTCCGCCGAAGGGATCCAGGTCCACGAACTCGAACTTGTCCTCTGTAGTGTTGGCGAACTCCTGTATGCTCTGGTTCAGGGCGTTGGCCTTAACCTTGTTCGCCTTGACGTTCTTCGCCAGGGACTTGTAGACTTTCTCGTTTATGTCGAGCAGCGTGACCTTCTTGGCATTTGTCTCAAGCGCGTACCTGATTCCCCTTATTCCGGTTGCAGCGGTAGCGTCCAGTATCGAGTCCCCTCTCTTGCTCGTCGCCTTCACGAATGCTACGCTGATGTCCCTGGAGAGCCTTCCCTCCGGGTTCAGGAACGCGCCGTCGCTTGCTGCTATTTTTGCCTTTCCCTCCGTGTACAAATCATCAATCCTTCAGTATCAGGCCCTTTATGCTTCTCACCGCGTCGAGCAAGCCGTGTGCATAGCTTATGCAGGAGAACGATGTGAAGAGATCCCCCTTCACCAGATAGCTCTTTGAGTCGAGGGCGTAGAGCTTTGACATCTCTATCACCTTCACCAGCTCCTTCTCATCAAGGTTCAGGGTCTTGACAGCATCGTTGAACATCGTTATGTCCTTCTCTATCCTCTTTATGACGCTTTCTTCATTGGCTTGCATACGAGCACCGTTGACCTTAATCTATTGCTTGCGCTATATTTTTATAGCTTGGGCGAGATGGTATAACCGATAGAATGGCAGAACTCTGGACCGATTTCACCGATGCGGTAATAAGCAGCATAGACTCAGAGGCTAAACTGGACGGCAAGATAGTGCTCAGGGAGCTGCTCACTGATCCGGCAAAGTTCGCCAAGCAGCCCGAGATACAGAATAAGATAAAGAACGTAAAGGAGGCGGTTGACGGGTACATAGACCAGAGGATCAAGGCCATGGCAGACGTGCAGAAGGAGCTTGACGACTCGATGGCTAAGGCCGACACGCTATCATCCCAGTTGGCGCAGAGCATATCAGTCAAGGCCATGCAGAGCAAGGTGCCACTGATAAAGCCCGTCGCAGTGGACAGGGATATCACGAAGGAGGAGAGGATAATAGTCAACTCCATCGACACAAACATAAGCGCGCTCATTGACAAGCTGGTCGCGGACTCCACGATGGTAGCCGACTTCAGCACCACGTACAACAACCATAAGATAGGCGAGTGGCTGTTCAGCGGCCCGAAGAACTATGTCTTATCCGTATATCTTGAAAGGAACCAGCTGCTGCTGATGCAGGGGAGCAGGGCCGAGATAGATGCCCTGCTCGATGCGGCTTCCAACTTCCTAAAGGGGTTGTGATATACCCAAACTGATTGTAGCTGTGACCGGCACTCCCGGAACCGGCAAGAGCACATTCGCCAAGAGGCTCGCATCAAGGTTGAGGTCCGCAGGCGCGCAACCCGCGCTGATAGAGATAAACGACCTGGTACACAAGCACAAGCTATACTCAGGAAAGGACAAGAGCGGCGCCAAGATAGTAAGACTGGCTCCTCTTAACAAAATGCTTACCGCATCGATAAAAAAGTCGGCAGGTGTGGCCATAGTTGTGGGCCATCTTGTGCCTGAGCTGCGCATAAACCAGAAGATTACGGTGGTAACCCGTCTGGACCTAGTCGCCCTCGAGAAAAGGCTAAAGGCAAGGAGATACGGCACCGAAAAGATGAGGGAGAACCTGATCTCCGAGGCGGTGGACTACTGCGGCGCAAACTCATCGGAGAAGGGAGCGGAGCAGTATCAGGTTGAGTCAGCCAAGGAGAAGGACGAGGTTATCCGCTACATACTCGGTGTGGCAAAGGGCGCAAAGCCCAAGAGACCCACAAGTGTGGAACACGCAAAGCTCGGCCAACTTGTGCACCTCATAGACAACGGCAACAAGTACGGCTTCTAGGCTAACCGATGAGCGCCTTGTATATCTCGTCTACAGTCGCTATGAACTCCCTGCCGTGCCTGTTCCTCGGAGACCTCATCTTTATCTCCTTGACCGCCTTCACCATGGATGGCTTGTTCGAAAGTATCACTATCTTGTCAGACAACTCTACAGCCTCCTCTACGTTGTGGGTGACCATTATCACGCAGCCTACGGGTATGTCCTTGCTCCTAAGCATGTAAGTTATGTCCGCCCTCAGTGTGTTGGCGGTGAGCTCGTCAAGCGCGCTGAACGGCTCGTCCATCAAGAGCACCGTGGGTCCCGCAGCGATGGCCCTTGCTATGCCTACCCTCTGCTTCATCCCGCCGCTCAGCACGTTGGGGTAGGAGTTCTCGAACCCCTCGAGCTTGAACTTGCTCAGCAGCGCGCTAGCCCTGTACGTCTTCTCCTCCTCAGTTATGTCGAGCGAAGAGAGGCCGAGCTTCACGTTCTCTATGTTGGTCAGCCAGGGCAGAAGGCCGAAGTCCTGGAACACGAACGATATCTCCTTTCGCGGCTTCATTATCCTCTGGCCCATGTATGTGACCTTCCCGCGGGTCGGCTGTATCAGCCCAGCTATTATCCTGAGAAGGGTCGACTTGCCGCAGCCCGACGGGCCTATGATTGAGATGAACTCGTTCCTCTCCGCCACGAAGGCGGCCTCATCTATTATCTTGAGCTTGTCAATGCTGTATGCGACATTGTCGACTTTTATAAGGTCCATGATCTCACTTGTAGGCGCTAAGCGCGTTCCTGTAGAATCTCTTCCAGACGAACCTGTTTATCAGTATAATCATTATTGTCAGGTTTAATAATCCGATTATCATCAGTGTGCTTCCGCTGTTCAGTGTTACACCCATCACGGTAAGCGGAGCGCTCCCCGCGTTGAGCGCAAGGTCGAGCAGCTTGCCTATCCCAACGTTAACTGCGCTTATCACATTACCGTTCCCTATGGCGGTGGTGGTGAATCTCTCTGCCACTATGCTAGCGTTCCACTCTGCCGCGATGGCCGTGACGCTACCTGTTATTAGCCCCGGTATTATCGCCTTGAGGTATATGTTCTTCCAGGCGCTCTTTCCCTTGACCCCGAATATCTGCTTCACCTCCATCACGCTCGGTGGTATGTAAACTCTATTGGACACCACGCTGAAGATAAGGTACCAAAGGCCGCTCAGGAAGAAGATTGCAAAGGCCACGATCTCGTTGTGCCATGGTGTGTTCTTTAGCGAGAACGCTATGACGGGCAGGAGTATCGTGGCTGGCAGTGCCGAAAGTATCTGGAACAGCAGCAGGTACCATCCGCTTCGCTTGGTGAGGAAGATGAGGTAGACGCCTATGGGCACGGCAACTGCCAGCCCCGCAGCGAAGGCTATCCACACCCTTGCGAACGAAGCGAACAGGGAGACTACCACCACGTACTCGTAGCTCAGCAGCCCCTGGTGCGTAAGCGCGAGCGCACCGAGAAGCACTGCAACGAGCAGCGCTATTACTATGTAGACCACGTGCATGGCGGTCTTGTTCTCCTCCAGCGCCAGCATCACGTGCAGGTGCCTCGGTCTCTGCCTCCTCTTCCTGTGGTGGAGCTCAAGGTGCATGTGCGGCATGTGGAGTTGGTGGACGAACTTGTTGAACTTGGTGAGCCTATATCCGATGTCGATGCTCTTCAGGGCCTCGCCGACCTTGGAGCGGGGCGCGGACTGCTGGCTGTACCTGTTGAAGTAGTGCTCCATCGGCATGAACAGCGCAAATCTTGTGATGACCACCGCTGCTATGAAAAGAACGATGCCTATCGCGTATGAGGCGTACTGCCCCGCTGCCGCAAACGCGGTGAGCGCAACTCCTATTCCGTAGTGGACCACGTAGTTCCTGCTGCCGCTGGAGAATATCTCGCTTGTGACGAGGTAGAACAGCCCTATGGACCAGGAAAGTATCGATTGCTCTATCGCCTTAGGCATGCTCGCAGGTAGATAAATCTTCCTTAGCCTCTCCAGTTTTGTCATCTGGCATATTCTCGATACCTCTACCAGCTCCTCGGGCAGCGCCTTCACTGATTCGTACACACCGAATATTATGTTCCAGAGCATTCCGGTTATTATCAGGAATATGACGCCTATGTTGATTCCGATGGCGTTTGGTATCGATGTGACTATTATCAATATCACGAACGGGAAGAAGGCCAGGATCGGCAGCGTCTGGAGTATGTCCACTATCGGTATTATGATCTTGTCAGCTTTCTTCGACCGCGCCGCGTATATTCCTATCGCAAGGCCGAGAAGCATGGATGCAGCCAGCGCAATCAGCATCCTTCCCCAGGAGAAGAGTATGTCTACCACTATGGGGAGTATGGCGCCGCCGAAGTCCATGGATAAAAATCCCAGTACTCCTTTATAGCCCTATTGCTTTCGCTCAACCCCTTTCAGCGTGAATGTTCGATGCGATGGCCGAGGCGTCCCTGTACGTGTCTATCTTCCTACCAGAATCGGCGTCATGCATCTTGAAGCCCTGCTTTTTGATGTAATTTATCACGGAGTCAGGATCCATCCCCCTCTCCAGCAGGCGCCTCATGTTCTGCTCGAATACTATGTGCTTCACGTGCTTCAGGCCCTCATGCATGCCCTGGAAAACCTCCAGCTCGTACCCCTCCACGTCTATCTTGATCACGTCGGGCCTCTTGCATACGGAGTCGAGCGTTATCGCCCTTATCCGCTCGTGTCCCTTGGCATTAGGGTAGTCTATGCTGCTCTCCGCATCCCCCCACTGGGGTATCCCAATCTCAACCATCGTTGACCTGGAGTATGCGGCATTGTTCAGCATCTTCGCATTCCTGATGCGGTTCAGCCTCACGTTCGCCTTCAGTCTCTCATACACCCTCCTCTGGGGCTCTATTGCGATTATCCTGCCGCTCCCTCTGAGCCGGCTTGCCGCCAGCAGCGTATAGTATCCAGAGTTCGAGCCTATGTCGACGAACGTCATCCCCTTCCCGATCAGCTTGGAAAGCAGCTTGGTCACACCGGGCTCATACCCGCTGCCGTTGAAGACCGTGTCGTATATAAGCCTGTCCTGAGCGCTCAACGGGTCAAACCTCATCCGCATACCGTTTATCGTGAGCTCCGGATTTTTCGCTATGAGCTCCGCCATCCTCGCCGCAGACTCCCTGTCGGGCTTGTTGCGGACGCCCACCTTTATCAGCATACGGTAAAGGTTTATGTGGTTAAGCCAGAAGGCCATCTGATCTACCTGTGTCGAATCAATTTTGCATCGAGAGGAATAATAAACCCTGCAGTAATATGTGGGAACGCGCGATGACGTTATGATACCTATATAAGCTTATTTTACCATTTTTCTGAATACAGTGGTGTTTAATTTGCAGGATAAGCAGGAGAAGGTAGAGAAGGTCATCGTGCTCGCCGCGGGTTACGGCACAAGGTTCTACCCGCTCACAAGGGCGCAGCCAAAGGAGATGCTTCCCATACTTGACAAGCCGGTAATACACTATGTGGTAGAGGAGATAGTCAACTCCGGGATTGAGAAGATACTCATAGTAGTGGGAAAGGGCAAGGAATCATTGATAAACTACTTCGACAGCCACGACCTGGACGAGAAGCTGAACGACCAGGGGATAAACGACTTTCCCGAGATATTCTACGTGAGGCAGAGGAAGCAGCTCGGGCTTGCAAACGCGATAAGCTATGCTCACAAGTTCGTGGACAGCGAGCCGTTCGTGGTCCTGCTGGGTGACATGATATACAGCACGGCAAAGGGCAAGGAAGTGGTGAGGCAGCTTATAGACGTTTACAAGAAGCAGAAGTGCACGGTCATCGCGGTTGAGAAGCTGCCGAAGAGCAGCATAAAGGACTACGGCATAATAGACGGGGAGAAGATGGCTGACAACATGTGGTTGGTGAAGGGCGCTGTTGAGAAGCCTGATCCTAAGGATGCGCCGAGCGACATCGGCATAGGCGGAGCATACCTTTTTACATCAGAGATATTCGATTACATAAAGAGTCTAAAGCCTGGAAGGAATAACGAGTTACAGATAACCGACGCTATATCCAACATGGCGAAGGACCACAAGATTGTTGCCTACGTCATAGAGGGCGGGTACCATCACATAGGCACAAAGGAGTCATGGATAGAGACGTTTATAGACTTCGCGAAGAAGGACAAGAGATTCAAGACCGACTAGCCCTCTGGTCCTACTTCTTCGAGTAGAAGCGGTTCTTGTAGTAGTCCACTGTAAGCTTCATTCCCTTATCGAACGAGTAGCGATGCTTCCAGCCGAGCTCCCTCCTTATCTTGCTGGCATCTATCGCGTAGCGCATGTCGCCCCCTGGCCTGTCAGCCACGTGGTCTATAAGCGAGGCCGGCTTGCCCACCATCTTCAGCACCTCCCTCACGACATCGACATTGTGCCTCTCGCAGCCCGCGCTTATCAGGTAGGTCTCGCCTATCTCGCCCTTCTTCAGCACGGCCTCAATGCCCGAGCAGTGGTCCTCCACGTATATCCAGTCCCTAACCTGCACCCCGCTTCCGTGTATCGGTATCTTCCTGTTCCGCAGCGCGTTGATGACGGACTTCGGTATCAGCTTCTCGTAGTGCTGGTACGGCCCGTAGTTGTTGCTGCAGTTCGATATCGTGATCGGCACCTTGTAGGTGTTGTGGAACGCCCTGACCAGATGGTCCGCGGCAGCCTTCGTGGCTGAATACGGGTTCCTCGGGTTGTATGGCGAGCTCTCGTCGAATCTCTTCTTGGAGTTGAGCGGAAGAGAACCGTATACCTCATCGGTGGAGACCTGGTGGAACCTCTTCTCATGCTTCCTCACGGCTTCGAGTATCGAGTGCACTCCCACGAAGTTGGAGTGGACGAACGGCGTGGAGTCGTTTATCGAGTTGTCCACGTGGCTCTCCGCAGCGAAGTTGACTATCGCGTCAACGTCCTTCACCAATCGCATCATCAGCTTCCTGTCCGCGATGTCGCCCTTGACGAACGTGTACCTGTTCCTGCTGATTCCATCGAGGTTGTGCAGGTCTGCTGCGTAGGTGAGCTTGTCTATGTTTATTATCTCGTCGCGCGGGTGCCTCCCATTCCAGTAGTGTATGAAGTTGGCACCTATGAAGCCGGCGCCGCCAGTTACGAGTAGTCTCATCCAATCACATGCGGTTCAGGGCGTCTGTTAACACCATAACATCAGCAGCCACAATTTAAAAGGAATATGTATATATAAGCTTGTAGTGAAATTTACTATCGGCGTATCTTGCGGCGATAATGGGGAGAGAATGGGCACGTATTTGCATCGTTTGCTGATGGATATCAAGACCCTTATCAGGGATCCGATGTCCGGCTTCAGGCTCCTCTATGGCATGCGCGTCAGGGCTGGAAGGTACGACCTGCTGCAGAAGACTTTCATAAAGCAGCCATACTACTGGCTTGCCGAGCGGCTTAGGAAGGGAACCACGGTGATAGACATAGGCGCCAACATCGGCGACACAACAATATATCTCGCAATGAGCCCGAATGTGAGCCGCGTAATAGCCTACGAGCCCGTCCCTGACACGTTCAACGAGGCGAGGAAGAACGTTGCATCATCGCCATACGGACGAAAGATATCGCTGGCGAACAGGGCGATGTCGGAAAGCACCACCACCAAGAGGATAGACTCAAGGATGATAGGCGGCGGCGCATCAAGCTTCGAGAGCCTTCCTGAATCCACAGACGGCAAGGTTGTCGTGTCCGTGACCCTTGACAACGTGTTGCGCAGGTTGAAGAGCGTAGCCATAAAGTCCTCATGCGAGGGCGCGGAGAGATACATATTCAAGGGCGCTGATCTGCGCAACGTCTACATCATGCAGATAGAATACTTCCATGGCTGCTTATACGAATTGAGCGGGATACTAAAGGAGAAGGGTTTCAAGGTCTCGCACAAAGGCACAAGGAAGACTGGAATGATTTACGCCACAAGGTAGGCGTGCTATGGAGTGGAGTGACCGAATGAAAATAGCGCTTGTCAACACAATAAGGCCGCAGAAGGACAGCGGGGACGGCATCACGGAGGTTACCTACACGCTTTACCAGGCGCTTAAGAAGGAGCACCAGGTCGACCTGATCTACCCGATAGAGCGGTCAAGGAGGAATGACGTGTTAAGGTTCATCTACGCCAACACACTCTTCAAGCTCAAGCTGAGGGGCATGCTTGCGAGGGACTACGACATCATCCACATCGTCAATGAGGAGATGGGATACGCTGCAAAGATGGCGAAGGAGACGGGCACAAAGGCAAAGGTGGTGATATCGATATTCTCTCTCCTGCGCCTCACCCAAGGATTCCATTCGGGCTTTGTCCAAAACGGCTATAACAGGGTCGTGGCGCGCGGCCTCCGCGAGGCAGTGAGGTACGCCGACCTCTTCATCTTCAGCGGGATAACCGTTCAGAGGTATGGGGAGCGGCTGTTGGGGAAGCCCAAGCGCTCGAAGATGATATACATAGGGCCGGCACGCGGGGTGCTGCTTAAGGCTCCTCCATCCAAGAGAAAGCCCGGCAAGGTCATGAATGTGGGTTATGTGGGGTCAATCACCACATGGAAGAATGTGATATTCATACTCCGGACGGCGAAACTGATGAAGGACATGCCCGGATATAAATTCAGCATCTACGGGCCCGGGGCGGAGCTGAAAAATATGGAAAGGTACAAGGAGGAGAACGGACTGAGCAATGTCACGTTCATGGGCTTCGCGGCGCAGGACAGGCTTCTGCAGATATACGACAGCTTTGACGTTTTCTTCTATCCCACTCTCGAGGAGGGCACCAGCCTGCCCGTATTTGACGCTCTGGTGAGGCGTCTTCCCGTCATACTTTACAGGAAGACCAACCTTACTGACGAGGTAAAGAAGCCGTGCATCATAGTGGACGACGAAAGGCATGCGGTCCTAGAACTGGAGAGGATAAGGAAGAACGGCTACCCCCAGGCCAAGAGGCTTGCAGCAGAAAGATACGTGCGCGGTTTCTCCTGGGACAGGGTCATAAAGGAGACGCTCGAGGCCTACAAAGGGCTCCTGAAAGACTGAGCCAAAACCCTCCCTCAATCCATTTTATCGTCGCTGCACACGAACCTTTATATTCCTATCCGGAGAGAAACATATCCTAAATCGGGGTATTTAAATGCGAGTTCAAAAAATCATAAAGGGCAGGTTGCTATGTGCAATTTTTGTACGATCCGCGGATCTTCAGCGCCTAAAGACGACTGAGTTCCTGAACAGCGACATGGTTCTCCAGACCGGCGTAGTTGCGCATCATGCCGGGTACGTTGAGAAGGCGCACTACCACAAGAAGCGCAGCCGCCCGATGACCGGAGTGCAGCAGATGATCTACATGGCAAAGGGCAAGATGGCGGTGGACTTTTTCGATTCAAAGGGGAAGCTGTTCAAGACCGTGGTGCTCAAGAAGGGCGACATGATGCTGATCATAGATGGCGTACACCGCATAAGGGTGCTGGAGGAGACCCTGGCTCCCACCGTCAAGCTCGGCCCATATCCCGGTCCGGAGCTGGACAAGGTGATCGTGGATGAGCGATAATGAACCCATACCTCCGAACTCCGTAAACATGACCGAGCGGGAGATGGACTATGTCGCTAAGGCAATAAAGTCTGGGCTCGTTTCAGGCACCGGCGGGGAGTTCATCGGCAGATTTGAGCAGAAGTGCGCGGAGTTCTGCGGCACAAGATACGGCGTGGCCTGCTCAAGCGGCACCACGGCTCTGCAGCTTGCCGTGAGGGCGGCCGGGATAGGGCCCGGTGACGAGGTGATACTGGGCACCTTTACAAACATACCCACGGCACTCAGCGTGATCTACAACGGAGCCAAGCCCGTGCTCGTCGATTCTAGGCGGGATACCTGGTGCACGGACGAGGCGGCGATCGCTGACAAGATAACCAGCAGGACGAAGGCCATAATGCCCATACACATCTACGGCCACCCTGCAAAGATGGACACCATAATGGCTCTGGCCAAGGAGCACAATCTCACGGTCATAGAGGATGCGGCAGAGGCGTACGGGGCCACATTTGAGGGAAGGCGCATCGGCGGCATAGGCCAAATGGCCTGCCTCAGTTTTCTGGGCGGAAAGGTGATAACGTCAGCGGAGGGCGGCATGGTGATGACGAGCAGCGAGCAGCTGGCCGATAAGATGAGGTCGCTGCGCAGCCACGCTTTCGGAACCGGAGTCAACAGGTACATGCACGTGGATACGGGCTTCAATTTCAGGCTATCCAACCTGCAGGCGGCCATGGGGCTGGCGCAGGCGGAGCGTGCCGAAGAGCTGATAGAACTTAGGAGGACCATAGCCTCTTGGTACACAAGCGAACTTAAGGGGGTTCCGGGGATTACCCTGCCAGTCGAGATGCCTTGGGCCAAGAACGTGTACTACGTCTATGGCGTGCTCTTCAATGAAGCGTTTGGCATGAGCAGGAACGAGGTTTACGATGAGCTGGGCAAGATGGGCATAGGCACCGGGCCCTTCTTCGTCCCCATGCACATGCAGCACGTATTCCACAAGATGGGGCTGTTCAAGGGCGAGTCCTATCCCGTCTCTGAGTATCTGGCTGAGCACGGTTTGTGCCTGCCATCCGGCACTCTGCTCACGAAGGAGAAGGTGCGAAGGGTGTGCGATGCCCTCAAGGAGTTCAGCAGGAAGTGACCGGCCGATGTGCCGGAGCAGGATGACGGTAAGCGGCAACTAGTGGTTTTATATTCCCTTGTTGGTCTTGTATACTGTTTAAGGTGTTTTACTGGCAAATAGAAAGAGCGCATTAATAACTGGTATAACCGGCCAGGACGGGGCATACCTCGCAAGGTTCCTGCTCAAGAAGGGCTACGACGTCTACGGGACGTACAGGAGGCTGAGTACCCCAAACTTCTGGAGGCTGGAGTACCTCAACATCTTCGATAAGGTCAACCTGATACCTGCGGAGCTCAACGACTCCGGCTCCCTCACCGAGGCCATGATGAACTCTAATCCCAGGGAGATATACCACCTCGCCGCGCACAGCTTCGTGGCCGGCACCTTCGAGGTTCCGGTGGAGACCGGAAGCACCACCGGGCTGTCCGTGACAAGGTTGCTCGAATCTATGAGGCAGGTGTGCGAGGACGCTAGGTTCTACTTCGCGGGCACAAGCGAGATGTACGGCCGCACCGGCCTCACCTCAAGGGTCGCCCTGAATGAGGAGAGCGTATTCAGGCCCATGAGTCCCTACGCCGCATCGAAGCTGCACGGCTACTGGACCACCAGGATATACAGGGAGGCCTATAACCTCTATGCGTGCAACGGCATACTGTTCAACCACGAGTCCCCGATAAGGGGCATGGAGTTCGTCAGCAGGAAGGTGACCAACGCCGCCGCTAGGATAGCCAGGGGCGTGAGCAAGGATCTGGTGCTCGGCAACCTCTACGCCAAGAGGGATTGGGGGTACGCGCCCGAGTACGTCGAGGCGATGTGGATGATGCTCCAGCAGAAGGAGCCCGACGACTTCGTGATCGCGACTAACGAGCGGCACAGCGTGAGGGACCTGGTGGAGGTCGCGTTCAGCAGGCTCGGTCTGGACTGGAAGAAGTACGTAAAGCTCGGCAAGATGTTCAACAGGCCGCTCGACGTGCCCGAGCTGCTGGGAGACTACACCAAGGCAAAGAAGGCATTCGGGTGGAAGCCAAAGACCAAGTTCAAGGAGCTGATAACGATAATGGTGGACGAGGACGACAGGAGGTGGGAGAGGAGGGAGAAGGGCGAGACCTTCCCTTGGGACGCCCCAAGCTACCCCCACGAGAACAGGGTAATCACAAGGTCATCCAAGATGTAAGAGATGCCCCACCCGCATGGAACGTGAGAAGATGGCAAGATACACCCATCGTTTGATAAACGACATGAAGACGCTGCTTAAGGATCCAAAATCCGGCTTCAGGCTGCTCTACGATATGAGGGTCAGGGCGGGCAGGTACACCATCATGAGCGAGACCTTCGTGGAGCAGCCCTACCATTGGCTGCTCATCAGGCTCAGGCCCAAGACCACGCTCATAGACATAGGCGCCAACATCGGCGACACCGCGATATATTTTGGGATGAGCGAGAGAGTCAGCAGGGTCGTTGCGTACGAGCCGGTTCCCGACACCTTTGGCATAGCAAAGGACAATGTCAAGAAGTCGCCCTACTACGGCAAGATATCCCTGTTGAATAAGGCGGTGACGAGCGGCGGCGGCTCCAAGAGGATAGACCCCGAGATGCTCGGCAGCGGCTGCTCTAATTTCGAGAGCCTCTCGCAGTCCGAGAGGGGCCTAGTGATAGAATCGGTAACGCTGCAAAAGGCGCTCAGGGGGTTGAAGAACGTGGCAATAAAGTGCGATTGTGAGGGAGCCGAGGCAACCCTGTTCGACCGTGCGGACCTCGGCAATGTCTACGCAATCCAGGTCGAGTACCACGAATGCCTTGACAAGGTGCTTCGCACCCTTAAGTCGAAGGGATTCAAGACTACGCACGACGGCACCAAGGCGCTCGGCTACGTCTACGCCACAAGGTAAAAATCTTTGCTAACAAGTTTATGTTGATGGGAATGGCTCCGAATGTCATATTGATTGTCTGCGACACGCTAAGGAGGGATGCGGTCAGCGTATACAACCGCTCAGCAAGGACCCCGTTCCTGTCCAAGCTGGCAAGGGACTCCGTGGTATACGACAACGCAGTCGCGCCTGCGCCATGGACCTTCCCATCCCACGTCTCGCTCTTCACTGGAATGTACCCGAACCAGCACCATGTCCACGAGTCCAGCACGGACAAGCTCCCGCAGATAATCGACAAGCACGCAGCGCTGAGGGCAGAGACCCTACCTGAATACATGAGGTCGCTGGGCTACAACACTGTGGGCATCTCCAACAACATAGGTGTCTCGAGGTTCACCGGCTTCGACAGGGGCTTCGACACCTTCTTCAACCTCGAGACCTCGCCCTGGTGGCAGGGGGAGGAAGTGAAGAAGGCCAGGGAGATGGGATCCAATGTCTCCGATGTTGTGAAGGAGCTGATCAAGCAGGGCAGGCTGATGGACATCTACAGCTACGCAAAGGTGTACATGAAGATAATGACGCTTGTCAAGGCGACCAACTACCCGATAAACAAGGGAATCGAGCTCACTAACAACATACTTTTCAATGGCTCGTTCGGCTCCAACTTCTTCATGTTCCTGAATCTCATGGAGATGCACGAGCCCTACATAGGGTACAGCGACAAGGAGGCCACCGACGACTTCGCCGGGGTGAGGCCGATAAGCCCGGAGAGGGTAAGGTACCTGAAGCGCCAGTACGCGAGCGAGGCAGAGTATATGGACTCGAAGCTCGAGGAGACCATCTCGATGCTCAAGTCAAGGGGGCTGTATGACGACTCGATGATAATAATAACGTCTGACCACGGGCAGGCATTCTACGAGCACCGGTTCCTGTTCCACGAGATATATCTCTACGACGAGATAATCCGCGTGCCGATGATGGTGAAGTATCCCAAGGGCAAGAGGCACAGGCAGAGGAGGGGCTACCAGAGCCTGGTTAACGTCAAGCAGCTGGTGAGGGAGGTGATAGAGGGAGGCGACGACAGTTCGCTCTATTCTGATTCAGTTTTCTCGGAGGCATACGGCAACACCAGGAACACGCCATCAAGCTACGGATTGAGCATGAAGTTCATAGACGACAAGTACGAGAAGCACAGGAAGTGCGTATTCAGGGACGGGTACAAGCTCACGGTGAACGGCACCGACCGCACGATAGAGGAGTTCATGAAGGGGGGCAAGAGCATTGACCCAAGCGGCCCGAAGAACAAGGCGGTGGCAAGGCAGCTGCTTGATGAGATAGAGGAGTTCAAGGGCGGCGAGAGATTCGCGATGCCGCATCTGTGAGCACAATCACTGGCCCTTTTTCGAGGTCAAGCGGTCAAGTATCCCTAGCTCTCCCTGAGTCAGCTCGAATCCGCAAGAGCCCGCGTTCTCGAGCACGTGGTCCCGGTTCCCCGCCTTCGGTATCGCACATATGTTACCCTTGGATATGACCCAATTAAGCGCAGTCTGCACAGCTGTCTTCCCGTGCCTCATCCCTATATCGCTGAGCTCCCTGTACAACTCGGAGGACTTGTCCTGGGGTATGCTCCCCCTGCCGAGCGGCTTGTACGCCAGCACGGTTATTTTCTCCCGCTTGCAGAAGTCGAGTAGGCCCTCCTCTATCCCGCGCGCCATAAGGCTGTATTCCACTTGGTTGGAGACGATATCGTTCTGCTTCATCACGGACATCGCCTCCTCAAGGTCCTGTATCGAGAAGTTGCTAACGCCAATGTATCTTATCTTCCCCTGTCTCACGAGCTCCTCCATCGCGCCCATTGTCTCCTTGCGCGGCGGGGTCTCGCCGAACTTGTCCTTCGGCCAGTGGAGCTGGTAGAGGTCTATCTTCCTCCCGAGGCTGGCTATGCTCGCGTTGCAGGATTTTATCACGTCGTCGTGGCGGTAGTGTGTCTGATACACCTTGGTAGCCACGAAGATGTCGGATCTGTCGCCTATGGCCCTTCCTATCAGCTCCTCGTTCATGTGCCTCTCCGCGGTGTCGACGAGCTTCATCCCCTGGTCAAAGCCGAGCCTGAGCGCGGCTATCCCCTCATCGGGATCCGCATCGATCTGCCATGTGCCCATGCCCAGGGCCGGTATCCTCTCACCGGTCTTCCCCAGCTCGACAAAGTTCATCTCATCCGACTACTTTTAGTTTCGGTATCGGCACTATCAGCTTGCCTCCCCTCGATGTGTAAGGCCTCAGCTTGACGAGCAGCTCGTCGCTGAAGTTCCAAGCCAGCAGGAGCACGTAGTCCGGCTGCCTCTTGAAGAGCACCTCGTCCTTGACTATCGGTATGCCGAGCGGAGTGTATCTCCCTATCTTGAGATTGGACTTCTCTGTTATGAAGTCGACCGTCTTCGGGCCTATGCCGCTGTAGTACAGCAGGCAGTTGCCCTTGGCCGATGCGCCCATCGCGCCTATGGACTTGCCCTGGCCCTTGAGCTTCTTCAGCAGCCTAACCATGTCGTCCCTCTGCGCGAGTATCCTCTTCGCCCATCCCCTGAGCGCGGCAGGCTCGTTGCGGAACAGCCTGTCCTCCTCGTCTATGAACTCCTGCACATGCCTGCTCACCTTGTACACATCCTTGAACGCGATGAACATCCTTATCGAGCCGCCGTGGTAGGGTATCCGCTCGCAGTCTATGAGCTCCATGCCGTGCGCGTCGAACAGCTTTGCGAACGCCTTGACAAGTATATAGTCGAGCTGCTGGTGGTACACCACGTGGCCCAGGGTCTTGAAGAACGTCGCGAAGTATGGGTCCTCGACGACAAACACGCCGTCCTCCCTCAGCAGTATCCTCACGCCCCTCATGAACTCGTGGAGGTCTGTGACGTGGTCGAAGACGTTGTTGCAGGTTATTATCTTGGCCTGCCCGCGGCTCTTAACTATCCTCTTCGCGCTCGCCGTGTCAAAGTAGCTGTCCATCGTCGGTATCCCGTTCTTCCTCGCCACCCTCACTAGCCTTGTCGCGGGGTCGACCCCGAGTATCTTCGGTACCCCCATGTCCCTGAAAATCTGGAGCAGCTTGCCCGTGTTGCTGCCCGCATCGACGACCAGGTCCTTCTTGGTCAGCTTGTACCTCTTGCAGATCAGCTTGGCCAGCTCCGTGTAGTGCTTGTCGCCTGTCTTGGTTATCGAGTAGTCGTAGAAGAAGTGGTGCTTGTACATCACGTCGGGCGGTATCTCGTGGCTCAGCTGCACCTGCCCGCACTTGGGGCAGTACGATAGGCCCAGAGGAAAGGTGTTTATCGGGCTCCCCAGCTCGCTCCTTCTCCTGAACTCCTCAGGCGCATGCGTCCTTCCAAGGTCGAGGAATCTGGTCACTTTTGAATTGCAAATCCTGCATCTCAAGATGCTATAATTCTCCATGAGTACCATTGAGTAAATATCTATTTATAGCTTTCACAGACGTTTTGCCCGTTTGGGATGCGGGCTTTTCAGTCGTCAAAACAGCGCGCCGTCACTCGAGCATCCTCTTGTATATCGCTACCGTCTCCTCCGCGTTCCTCTTCCAGGTGAAGCCCCTTGCATAGGCCATTGCGTCCTGCATGCGCCTTTTGTCGTAGCCGTTGTTCTTCAGGTCCATGATTATGTGGGCGGCGTGGTTCTCGTCCTTGGCCTCAAAGCAGTATCTCCTGGCCTCCTCGGGGAGGTATGCCTTCTTGTAGATTATCACCGGGAGTCCCCTCGACTGCGCCTCCAGTATCTCCAGCTCCAGCCCGCCGTAGAGTGTCGGATGCACAAGCACGTCGAAGCTGTCGTATATTCCCACCAGCCCATCCTCCGGCGCGAAGCCCATGAAGCTGATGCGGCTGTCGCCATCCGCGAGCTTGGCGAGGTTCTCGTACTCAAGCAACTTCTTGCCCCACACCTCAAGCCTCACCTCCCTGTCTTCCATCCCCCTCACTGCGTTTATCACGAACTTCACATTCTTCCTGGTGTTCAGCGCTCCCAGGTAGCCCACCTTGAAATTCTTGTTGCTCGGCCTCGATACCGGCTGGTCTATGAACCTCTGGTCCACTCCGAGCGGAACGGAGAACACCCGCTCAGGGTCAAAGCCCAGCCTGATCGCCTCCTCCCTTGACTGGGACGACGCTGCGAGAAGGTAATCGGTATTAAGCAGCGTCCTCCTCACCCTCGACCTTATCGCAATGTCGAGCGCGGTCTCCTTCCTCTCCGTACCGGAGTTGGCCATCTCCACCGCGTAGGGGCTGTCCTTGTCCACCACCGTCAGCTCGTACAGGTTGGTCACCGTCTTTGCGCGTCCCCTGAGGGGCGGGTTGTACATGATCGGCCCAGGCGAGTGTATTATGTCGTAGCCTGAGAAGTTGCGCACCAGCGAGGACAGGGTGAACGAGATCTTCCTCTTCATGTAGCTGCCCCCCCGGCCAAGCTCTATCGAGTCGAACTTGTGCCCCTCGCTTGCCATGAGCTCGCCGATGTTCTTGCTCATCTCGTACATAGCGCGCTGTACTCCCTGTCCGATATCCTTGTTGAAGTTTCCCTTGAGGCTGAACATGCACACCTTCATATCTTCACCTGTTTAACCTGCCCTTTCCCTTCCTGTAGCGCTCCAGCAGCAGCTTCTGGAGCAACCGTATCCCCTGCGCAGAGTTGCCGTACTTCCTGTTCAGCGCCTCGACTGCGGCGTCCTTATCGAGCCCGAGAAACTTTATTATCCCTATCTTATTTATTATCCTCGATATCTCAAAGGCCTCGCCGCTCCCGTCATCTCTCCTGAACCTCCTCACCGCCTCCAGCTCGCTGTAGGCATTGTGCGCAGCAAGCAGCGCGCCCATGTACTCCCCCCTTATCATCGAGTAGAAGACATTCCTCATCCAAAAATAGCAGAAATAGTCAAAGCCGCTTATCTCCGCATTCGGGTCCCGCGACAGAAGCCTCTCGTATATCCTCATGATTGCCATTACCCTCCCGCCCTTCCTGCTGCTGCCCATCAGCAGCTTGGAGACATAGTCCATTACCTTTCTGTTGTAGGAATCGTACGATAGCCTCTCGAACATCGCCATCTTGGAGTACTCCGCCGGCGCATCGCCTCCGATACCCCTTGAGTGCTGCAGCGTGTAGCGGCCGCCATCCAGCCTTGCCAGCCTCCCCCTGACCGTCGCCTGCTCGTGGACAAGGCCGGTGAATTCAACACGGTCCTTCCTGAACAGCCTTATCTGCCAGGTGTAGAGCTTCGCCCTCTCGCCCTCCCTCATTGGCTCACTCCTCCTTATGGCGAAGGCGTCAGCGCCGCCAGCCCCGCCGATGATGTGCTTCATGTCCCTCCCAAATGCGCCCGATACCCTCTCATCGGTGTCTATAAGCAGGACCCACCTGTTAGAGCATCTGTGCAATCCGTACATCCTCAACGGGTCGGGGTATCCGAGCGCGACAGCGCGGTACAGCTTTATCCAGCCTCCGTACTCCCCGCAGAGCCTCTCCAGCTTGCTGCGCTGGGCGCCCCTGCTGGAATCTATTATCACTATCTCGTCCGCAATGCCTCTCAGGTCCCCGACCAGTCCTGCCGCTGCGGCAGCGTCATCTCTTGAGAATATGAGGACTGATAGTCCGGTCATCGCATCACAAAGTCAGGTAGATTATTTGTTGTATATAATCTTGAATATCCTTGTGTCGTTGTTGATATAAACCGCTTGGTACGTCACGTTAGCGCTGTCGGCCGGGCAGCTGTTGTAGTTGCACATCAGTATCAGGTTGAACAGGTTGCTCGCCACCAGCTTCGGCCCTATCAGAGCCCCGCCCGTTATGGAGTTGCCGCTGTAGCTTACCATCAGCGTGTAGTTGATCGTGCTGTTGGTGTTCGAGTATATTACCGAGTAGTTCAGCGTTTGGGTGTCGTAAAGTATTATCCTCCTCATCTGCACCACGTTGTTGCTGTTCTGCACCCCGAGGTATGCCTGCGCGGTCCTGCTCCCGTCGGGCGCGGTCAGCACCCTCATTCGAGCGTTGTAGTACGGCGGCATGTTTGAGTAGAAGCCGTATATCGTGGCATTCTGCGCCTTTGTGACGTTAAGTCCGGTGAATGTCTGGTACCCGTAGTCAGTTATGTTGCTCACCAGCCCCTCGGTCGCCAGGCCGTATATCTCCTGGAACCAGAAGCCCCTCGAGACGAGGTAGTCGGGCCTGCCTATGTTATTCAGGAACTGGGTGTCCGGCGTGGTGTTGAACAGGTACTGCGACGTGAGCTGTATCTTGGTTCCGTTTTCCCCTCCCACGCTGTCCGTGTAGCTCTGCCTGTTGCCTACCGCCTCAACGATTGAGCCGTCGGGCCATATCGTCAGCACGGTGGAATTCTGCGGCGTGTTCGCCGAGAGCCAGCTCATCGCGGCCAGGAAGTAGGAGTTGACCCCGTCCGCAGGCGAGCTCGTTATCGAGGTCGCATATGCCTGGTAGAAGCTGAACAGCAGCACCGCGGCGAGCAGCGCCACGAAAACATAATTCATCTTCATCTCAGGCTTGAACACGGAGGCTATAAGATAGATTACCGTTAGGCCGAACAGCACCTCCAGCAGTACGGCGCTGCCCTCGAGTATGACCCCGGCCTGCGCGTTCAATGAGAGCGGGGCATTGATTATGTAGCCCAGCGTGGCCGAGATCGAGTGGACGTTGATGTTAGGGCCTATCTTGAATATTCCGATGACCAGCACTATCAGGCAGATGGCCACCGCAACAATTATCTTGGTTAGCCTGTCCTTCAGCATGAGCTGCCAGAGCTGCTTTCCTATCTCGTATGCGCCATACGCCGCGAACAACGCCATCGGGACGGAGAGCAGCGAGTTGAATCGTATCTGACCTGCCTGCAGCACTATCGTGACGAAGAAGTACGCGAGCATCACCAGCAGGTACTGGTCCACCCTTCTCTTCGCTATTATGTACAGGGCAACGCCGATGGGAGCCAGGAAGAGCTGCATCCCGAAGCTTGTGAACAGGAAGTTGAAACTTGCCCTCTGGAGCTCCTGCGTGGTTGTGCCTATGGCCGTGCTGAGTGTGCTATTGGCGGCGGGTCCCGAGCTCTGCGCCAGGTTTGTGTTGGTGAGCGATACCGCATTGGTGAGGTTCGCCACTCCGGACTTGAAGGTTATCGCGGCCACCGCCACTATGGCGAGTACTATGACTGCCATGATCAGCACCCTTGCCCTCGAGTAATCGAGTATCTTGAACCGCTCGGGGTTCTTGGAGGCATACCAGGCAAGGAAGCAGCCTACGAGCATCGGCACGTAGAAGACGAAGAAGCTGGAATCTATGAGCAGAAGGCCCGTCCTCGCGAGACCGAGCCATCCGTATATATGCTCGAGGAGGTATGCCAGGAAGAGGAACTCGGCAAGCACGAGATTGGTGCTTAATACGTCCTTGTCCAGCTTTATGAATCCGAATATTAGCACGAGGGATAGGGCAACCATGTATATCATGGTCATGAAAGGCGAGCCGTTCCAGAAAATCACTCCCAAGCTGAGGAAGAAGGCGGAGAGCGCGGCGCTGATGTATCTCTTCTTCCTGTCGACCGCCCCAGCCCTGAAGGCGCTCATCATGAATATCAGCGACAGCACCATGAACAGGGTCACGAAGGTGTCTCCCCTGTAGACGAGCGCGGTTGTCCTGGCAAGGTTTCCCGACGACACTGCCACGAAGAACATTGCAAGGAGGCCTGCGATCTTGCTATCCGCAAGGTATCTAACCATGAAATAGGAGGCTATCGCGGTAAGGACGCCGAACAGTACCGGCAGCCACCTCATGACCTGGAGCGCCGATAAGCCCACCCAGCTGAATGAGGTGAAGATCACTGCCGATACGTAAACCAGCCCCGGCGCCTCTCCCACTATGTTGTGGGGGCCGAAGCCCGAGAGCGCGAAGTAAGCCGGCTCCATCAGGTGGTTGGCCAGCGTTGCCTTGACCACCGCATAATAATAATATCCGTCCGGTTCGAACAGCCCGGGGTACTGGAGCAGCCCGGTCCTCAGGAAGATTGCGATGGCTACTATCGCCAGCATAAGTATTGCGACGACAAGCCTGTTGCTGTTTATCAGGCGGATTGCCTGGTCTGCCAGGTCCATCTTATCCGCCTTAGCATGGTGCTCATGCTCTGAGTGGTGATGTGGGTGCTCGGCATGTGCGGCGTGATCGTGATGCTCATGCTCGTGGTGGGCATGTTCATGGGAAGGAGTGTGGCTAGCGTCGTTGTTTTGCTCGCTCAAGAAAATCACAGAGCCCCTGATGTTAGAATACTCTTTTTATGGCAAGGTTCTTATTAATTGCCTCAAACCCTGCTTTTCAGGGTCCAGCTGGCTGCAGGGAGCTGCACACAAGGCATAAAGCCCCGCCTTACATATATTATACTGTAAGGGGTTTCATAGCACAGAGCTGCCGAGGCTTTCATAAGGGTATTTCCTCGTGGCGACGATAAAAGAGGGATACTATGACAATCAACGAACTATAAAGTCTTTTTTATAAAAAAGTGTTTAGCTATGACCTATGGGTTTAAATACTTTCCAGATGCTATACTGTCACAAACACTTAGGTGTCAACATGAAAAGTCTAAATGCAAAAAGAATAGCTGCCGTCGCAGCAGGCGCGGCACTGTTGGGAGTGGGACTTGCGTTCGCAGGTCAGATAACATTCCAGAATGTACCAATAATCAGCAACAGCGGACAACCGTTGGTGCAGATTGTCGTGGGTTCTAGCGCACAACCGAGCGACGGAGTCGCCGCAGGTAACGTCGCTGCAGCAATAGGAAACCTTGCTTACACAAGCGTCCCTGTAACTGCTTCGATAAACGCAACTCAGGCAATGGGTGCACTCAAGGTGGCTGTATCTTCATCCAAGTACTCGCTCACGAACCAGAAGGTCTGGCTCAACGAGACGGGAACGACTGGAACTGGAGCAGGCACATACTCATTCAGCGCATTGATTGGATCAGTGCTCAACGGCGCAGTGATATTAAGCGCACCGGCAAGCACCAAGACCCTACAGGGCGCAGGCCAGTACGCGTATCTGCACAGCACTACGATAAACCTGTCCCCTCCGGCCTCGCCGTACACAACTGCGGGAACGGTTCCGGCATCTACTGTAACTGCCCAGTCTAACGGAGGTGGTGTGAGCTTCAACTCATTCACTTCCGGCACCTACGACAACATCATGCAGGTGACGAACGCGCAGTTAGGCTCGCTCTTGAGCAACTCCGGATCTGCAGGAGAGACTGAGACGCTTTGGCTGACTGGATTCCCGGTATTCAACCAGGGAACCCCGGGAAGCTTGGTGAACCAGTTCCAGCTCATATCTGCGGGCGGAGCGTACCAGGCTACGTTCAACAAGCCTATTCAGATATCAGGTCAGGCAACTAGCTCTGCTACTGCGGTGACGAACCTGAACGTCGGAATAAGGCTGCTGAACCAGAACTGGACAGTCTTGGGCGGATATGGCGCCGGTGTCAGCAATGCTGGATCAACCTCCACGATCGCGGGCGGTAAGGTCACATTGGCTGCATCGTTGACCCCTCTTACTACGGTATATGTAGGAAAGAACATATCGAGCGGAGCTAACTTTACCGTTGCGCTGCAGGACTTGGGTCTTGCCAATGCAAACGGCATAAGCCCTGCATCGATTGCGGTATACTTCCAGGGCAAGTTGACAAACCAGACGTCAATCTCTCCAGGAGTGACTGCATCGTTCAACGTATCGGGCCACAAGCTGTTCGTAAAGGTTAACCAGACATTCGCTGGTTACTACCAGTACCAGAAGTGGGCAAAGCTGCAGGCGTACTCCAACGTGTACAACGTAACAAACGGGCAGGTGTTCAACCAGACGAGCAACCCGGGTTGGTATGCTACACTGTTGTGGACAAACACGACCAAGTCATCTGCAGGAAACTCGGCTGCTCTACAGAGCATTATTCTGTACAACCAGACCCCAACGACCTTGTCACAGGGACAGAGCTTCTCGTTCGTTCAGAAGCCTTCTGCCTACAAGTTGACATTCGTCGGTGAGACCCTGAGCGCTGGTAGCTATGACGCAGTCACTGCAACCACTCAGACGGCTGGCACACCTCAGTACCAGAACTTGGGTTCAATAGGCGTCGGATACTCGGTGAAGAACATAACTGAGCCTGCGGTAGAGCTTACCGTATCGAGCCAGATACCGAACGCATTCAGCTATGCGGGTCAGACGGCAAGCAGCGTATCATACCTGCTTAACCCATACGTGCTGAACGTACCCACAAACGCGATTACGGGTCCTGGAACAAACCAGCCTGTCGTAGCCGGAATAACCATGCCACCTACTGTCAACGTACCTGCGGGAACTGACAACGTGGTTCTGGTGTACAACAACGCCGGAGCGCCTGCGTGGGTAACAGCGTCCAACCCGTTGACCGTGTCCGTAACAGGATACCCGAGCAACACCGCAACGACCTCAGTAACTTATTCGAACACGTTGACATCCAATGCGATGTCGGTATTCGTACCTACATTGTACAACGTAACTGCGATTAAGTTGAGCAGGTCGCTTCCGGGTGGAGCACTGGGTGTCGCGGTATGGGCTAGCGCAGCCAACACCGCAACCCTGGGCAACGCCTTGGTTGACGTAGTGCCTCTGGCTCAGTTGACAAACACGATTCCGGAGAGCGTAATCATATACCCCTCTACGAACATAAACGCATACCAGTATGCGTTGTCAACGGTGACAGGAGCGGTATACAACCAGCAGACAGGTCAGGCTACAACGACCTTCACTCTGACCCCGACATTCGACGTGACGGGAGCATCAGTGGCCACGAACGCGATACAGCAGTACTATACCTACAACATGCCGGAAATCGGCGTGCCAACGACAAGCACAGCAGATGCGCTGGCTTTCGGTATAGCAAACTCCACTGCGGGTACAACGACACAGGCTCTGTTCCAGCTGAACTACTCGGCTAACTTCGCTGCACCGACCAACAACATCGGAACGAAGAACAACATGACCTACATATCGACGACAGCCGTCAACCTGAAGGTCCAGCCTCAGTTCAGGACAGAGAGGGGCAGCAAGTTCGCCTCGGTGACTCCAAGCACCCTGACATTGAGCCTCGCAAAGGCCGTGGACATGCTGCAGTTCGCTGTGGCACCGGGCACGACAGCGATAACAGCCGGCACTGCAAAAGCATATGGCCCATATGGAATCGGACAGGCGACAAACATCGCTAACGTCTCCATAGCCAATGTTAGCGCAACGATCGGTCTGGGTTCGGCGTCGAACTACACGATAAGCGGAGTGAGCAACATAATCGCAACGCCATCAGTGACTCAGGCAACAACCCCAGTCTGGCTTAAGAACCTGACAACTACGCCAATCGTAGTGTTGGACTCTCAGGCAAACTCGGGAAGCAACCTGGTCTTGATAGGAAGCGGATATGTGAACACGCTATCGGCCCAGTTGCAGAAGGCGTACAACGTATCAGTAACACCTACGTTCCAGCAGACACAGGCTTATGGAACGAGCAGGGTACTGGTAGCTGGTTACACGGGCGCACAGACAACAGCTGCTGCGAACGCGTTCATCCAGGACCTGTATGCGGCGGCGAGCAGCCAGTAATGGCTGTCTCCCTTTCTTTTTCTTCTTTTTTAATTTTTCTTTAATTTCTTTTTCTTCTTCTTTCTTTTTAACAAACAACGAGCGTAAGCCAACATGTCCCGTTGCACGTAGTGGCGGATTTACCATAAGGTTTAATTAACTAATACTGGGAAAATATACCATGGCTAGCAATAACGAGTTTACCATCATAATAGAGAAGGGCGAAGATGGATACCTAATCTCGGAGGTAGTGGGACTTCCTGGCTGCCACACACAGGCGAAGACCCTGGATCAGCTCGTAAAGAGGACAAAAGAGGCTATAGCGCTCTGCCTCGAGTCCGGGCAAAGGTCTGATGCTATGTTCGTAGGCGTTCAAAACGTGGCGCTAAAATGAGCAAATTGCCGATTCTCACGGCAAAAGAACTCATAAAGGTACTCAAGCTAATGGGCTTTTCAATCGTACGCTAGAAAGGCAGCCACATCTTTTTAGCTGACCAGGACGGCAGAACCACATTGGTACCGATGCATTCCAATGAAGTCATCGACCGTGGCCTTTTGAACAAAATCATAAAGAAGGATCTTGGCATAAACAGGGAAGAGTTCATGGAATACCTCTGATTTCGTCGTCAAAACCGCTGCGGATGACAGCAACGGTTTATAAAGATTTGCATACAATATGTATTGCTTTCCCGGTGCGCCCATGCTTACCAACAGGACGATCATACTGCCAATTCTGATAGCCGCCATGATGCTGGCATCATCAGCCTTCGCAGCCCCAGCGAACTCATCGCTATCCGGCTATCTCTCCAGCTACGTCAACGGCACCGTGATAAACGCATCGGTGTACGCCAGCCAGAGCGTTGCGGGCACCAGCTACGTGATAATGCAGCTCAACGGCACCGGCACAAACTACGTGGTGATTCAGGCCAACCCGGCAGCCAACTACTCGCTTGTGACATCCTCAAGCAAGGCGTTCTCCGTGCTCAGGCCCTACTTCGTGGCCAACTTCAAGCTTAACAAGACTCTGGTATCCCAGCTCAACACATCAATGCGGCAGTTCAATGCTCCAGCGCAGTTCAACATAACCGACTGCCTGGTGGAGACCGGGCTAGTGGGCCCAGGCGCAACGTGCACCATAGCCAACGCCTGCTCATCCTGCCAGTTCTCTCCCGTATGCAGGACGATAATGAACCAGGCCGGCGGGGTGTACAGCCCAATGGGGTTCGGCATAGTCAACTTCTCGCTCAGGTACAACATGCTCAACGCCAGTTACACTACCTACTACTCGTCGGTGGCAAGCCTCAATTCGGGCACTCTGGGCAACAACATAGCCGGCATCGGCAGCTCACTCACCGCAATATACAACGAGTCGATAGCACTCCCGGAGAACCCGATAATCGCCTTCGGCAAAAACTTCGACACATCGCTGCTGGCCACATGCCCGCAGTCGGGCAACCCCCTGAACATGAACTGGTACTGCGCTGACGCAGTGCTCGGCGACTTCTGCGGCCAGATGAACTTCAACTACACGGCATTCAACGTGGCCCAGAACGCGTTCAACCAGCTCTCTGCCTCCCCGATCACCAACACGAGCATAACTGCTATAAGCGCGTCTTCTGCCGCCATCGCCAACTCATACGTGAACGGCGTCGCATCGGCGGAGCAGAACGAAACGTTCACTGCCTTTGTGGCCAACGCCACTGTCAAGTACAACAGCACGCTGGCAAACGCCGGAGTGCTTCTCAAGACCTACCCCAATGCCACGCTCAGTGCCAGCATAGGGCAGCTGGAGGGTATTTTCTCGTCGATAAAGTCCGCGGGCCCAAACCAGAACCTGACGGAGGCCAACCTGACGCTCTACTCTGCAATGCAGAACGTCTCGACGCTGTACTCGCAGATGTTCAAGATATTCGGGCCCGTGAGCTCGTTGTCGTACAATAACACCCGCTCCATAGCAAGGGCGCAGCTTGACTACCAGACCGTGCCGCCAAGGCTGGCGCTGCTGGCCTACATGCAGCAGAGGATAAACAACGAGCTTCAGCAGGGCCAGATAAACTCCACTGCCGCAACCGGCATACTCGCCAAGCTCAACCAGATAGGCTTCGAGGCCAAGTCGTTCTACGCCCCGATAACGCTGCCAGGCGTAACAAAGGGCCTGCTTGGTGTGCTGGCGCCTACATTCGTCAACCCCAACGCGCTTAACTCATCGGTCAACGGGCTCCCGCTGATTTTCGCCATAACCACCTTCGTAATAGACACGATCATACTCGGGTTCTTCTACCTCATGACCTACCACAGGCTCAAGAGGGAGCGCAAGATAAGGACACACAGGAGGGTTAGCAGGGCATGGAAGATGCTCTTTGTGGCTCTGTTCGTCATAGTGCTGGTTGACACGGGCCTTGCGTACACATCATCCGCAAGCGCCAACGCCTTCCTGCCGTTCACCGGCTTCCTATCAACCTTGCACGCATCGCCCATTGCATACGTGGCCTACAACTCCAGCAGCGCTCAGAACAGCGGCACATCGGCATGCGTGACATCGATAGAGAAGACGCTCAAGGCACAGGGAAAGAGCGTGTACACGCTCACACTGGCGAACTACTCGTGCGCGGCAAGCACCAACTCGTCCCAGGCGGGCACAAAGTGCTACGCGCCGATCCTGGCCTCCGGACAGCCTGTCATACTCATAGACAACATGTACGGCGGCGTGGCATACAAGGGCCTGTACGGCCACGTGTTCTACGCCAACAGCACGATAGCGTCAGGCACTGGTTGCACCCTCTCAAAGGTACTCAGTTAGGTTAGGTGTTCAAATGGCAAAGAAGGTTTCTACTAAGAACAAGGGGGCTCCAAAGGGAAAGAGGGGCGGAGCGGTTAAGATAGCCGCCGCAGTTGTCGCGATCGTAATAATCGCCGCCGCGGGCTTCGAGATATACACATACCTCACGGCCAACGCGGCCCAGCAGAGCGCAAGCTTCAGCACATTCGAGTCCAACTTCAACTCCGCACCGCGCGTGGCCATATTCGCCACCGCGTACAACGGCACGGTGCTGAGCAGCACGGTCGGATGCGCCACTGCCGTCATAGTGCAGATAGTGGGCAGCCAGGCACACCACAGGGATCCGGGCACTATAGACTACTTCGTGATCAACAAGACAAGTTGCGTATACGCGGCCGGGGGACTGGGCAAGCCGACCTCCAACTACACCACCACATCGCTGCAGCACTGCCTCAACGTCACGGGCACCGAGCCGACGATATACCTGAACTACACGGCTACCAACACCACGATAATAAGGCCCGAGTACTTCTACACATCGGGCAACGCGGCCTATCTGGCGCAGTGCGGCATAGCTAACGAGCTCGGGTAACCGATGGTCGGACGACCCATCAGGCAAACCCCCCAGTAACCTATTTAAGCTTTGGTTTTTCATCCTTATTCGAGGTAATAGAATGTTTGTGGAAGAGATGAAAGAGGGATTTAACATAATGTTGCATCCCGGAATTGCAACAAAGAAAACTCTGAGCGTATCAGAGGGACTCAAGTACTACTACAAGCTGGCGATAGTGCCGCTTATACTGTCGATCGTGGTCGGCATAATCGTGGCGGCTGTGCTTCCCAACGTGGCGCCCTCATCCAATCCGTTGATGGCGGCATACGGCTTGGGGACCCTGGGCGGTGCAGGCCTGATACTGGCATCGATAATCGGCCTTCTGGTTGCAAACCCCATAGGCATGCTCATCGGCGCCGCCCTCCTGCAGCTGTTCGGCAAGCATCTCTTCAAGGCCTACAAGAACGACTACGAGCACACCTTCACAGCTTACGCGAAGGGAGGCATAGTGCCGAGCACGATGTTCTACTGGCTGACCAGCATACCAGTGATAGGGCTGGTCTTCTCGGTGATATTCGCAGTATGGAGCTTTGTCGTCGCGATAATCGCGCTCGCGAACCAGCAGGGGATAAGCAGGTGGAAGTCGCTCGGAGTCATGATAGGCACCGCGGTGATAATCTACATAATCCTCTTCCTGGTAATCCTGGGCGTCGCTGGACTGTTCATACACGCCTGAGCGCCAGGAACCGGGAAGTGCCTTTGATCCGCGCTCGCGGATCACTTTTTATTTTCTCTTATTTCTTGTACCTTAGCATGGCGGCTATGCCCTGGAATCCCATCAGCAGCTGGGTCCCGTACTGGCTGTCCTCCGATATGAACACCATCTCTATCCCCTTGGTGTCCGCCTTCTCTATAAGCTTCTCCACCGGGTCCTTCTGGTCAAGTATCTCAAGGCTCCCGCCGCAGCTGTGCTTACTTTGCCTGGTGTTCCCCTGCTCCACCGCCACGAAGGTCTCGTTGTCCGCTGTGCACCTGTAGGTGACCTCCGTTATATCCACCCCCTCGCTTATTATCAGCCTGCCTACGTTATCCTCCCTCATCGCCTTGTTGACCTTCTCGTATCCAGCCACTGCGAGGGTGCCCCTGGCCATCTCGTTCATGAACCTCTCCATCACGTTCCTCTCCTTGATGGACGCCTGCTCCGAGAGCACGTCCTTCGCCCTGTCCAGCAGCTCGTGGACTCCCATGTGCTCGTCGACGTAGCCGGTGTCGAATATGCCCACCACCTTTATCTGGTAGTTGAGGTTCTTCGACTTGACGAAGGTCTCCTTCATCGGGCCAGGCCCTCCGACCACTATGCCCTGTATCTTCTTCCCGTACTTCGCGTGGACCTCGTTGACCGCGTCGGCCACGCTCTTGTAGTAATCGTCAATGCTCTCCTCTATGGCCCTCTCGTACCTTGCCGCGGACTGCCCTCCCTTCCTCACCTTCGCGTGGGCGAAGCTCCTCACCTTCTTCTGCACGTCCACGTATGTACCCTTGAGTAGCGCGATCGTGGCGTCCCTGCCGTCCATTACGACCATGAGGTACATGTCCGTGGCTTCCAGCATCGCCTCAAGCGGCTCGAGCAGGAAGGTGGAGTCGCACCTGTATATATTGGACCTCACTGGTTGGGGGGGCTCTATCGAGAACAGCTCTATGTCCGGCTTGGCCTGTATGCTGGAGATGTTCCCGGCGAAGACCGCGAGCCCGTTCTTGGGCGGGGTCTTGTAGAGCTTGAGGTACTGCAGCAGCTTGTCTATTGCTCCCTGGACGTTGAGCTTGGTGCTCTTCGACTTTATGTTGGAGGCCTGGCTGCTCTCCTCCTTGAGCTTGCCCACCTCGTCGCTTATCTGGAAGTCGGGCGGCACGTAGATGCTTATCAGTTCGGTGCCCGAGCCCCTTATGCCGCGCAGCTTCTTAAGCTCCTTCTTGACCTCGTATTCGTTCTTCAATGAATCGCCACTTTGCTGACTACCCTATCCTGCTCTTGCCCATGTAAGGCACGAGCACATCGGGAACCGTTATGGTGCCGTCGCTGTTCATGTAGTTCTCCGCTATGAAAACGAGTGCACGCGAGGTGGGGATTGCCGTGGCGTTGAGCGCGTGGGCGTACTGCCTCTCCCCTCCCTCATCGTACTTTATGTCCAGTCTCATGCTCTGCCAGTCCGTGAAGTTCGAGCACGATGTCAGCTCCCTGTACTCCTCTGAGCTGGGCATATAGACCTCTATGTCGTAGGACTTGGCTCCCCTTGCCCCCATGTCCCCCGCGCATATCTCCACTACGCGGTAGGGCAGGCCGAGCTTCTGGACTATGCTTTCGGCATTGGCCTGCAGCTCCTCGAACAGCTTCCATGTGTCCTCTTTCCTCGAGAATATGAACTGCTCTATCTTGTTGAACTGGTGGACCCTGAATATGCCCTTCGTGTCCTTGCCGTGCGCGCCCGCCTCCCTCCTGAAGCAGGGGCTGAGCGCCGCGTACTTCATGGGTAGCTCCTTTCCGTTGAACGTCTCCTCCGCGTGCATCGCGGCTATCACGTGCTCTGCGGTTGCTATCAGGAACAGCTCGTCGTCCAGCCTCTCGTAATCCTCTCTTGCTTGAGCCTCTTTGGTATCCGCTATCCTGTACAGTGCCTCCTCGAACTGTGCGAGGTCCACCGCCGCCCTGTAGTACTTTCCCCTCATCATGTAAGGCGGGCTTATGAACGTGTAGCCGGCCTTCATCATCTCGTCAATCACAAACCTTATCAGCGCCTGCTCAAGCAGGGCCAGGTCGCCCTTCAGGAAATAGAATCGCGCACCCGACACCTTCGCCGCTCTCTCGATGTCAATCAGGTCGAGCTTGCCGAGTATTTCCTCGTGGGTGGGCGTGGTCTTGTTCCTTATCTCGCCCCATGTCCTCAGCACGGGGTTATCCTTGTCCGATTTCCCTGCGGGCACGCTCTCGTGTAGCACGTTGGGCATCCTCCAGAGCAGGTTGGCTATCTTCTCCTCGTAAACCGGCAACTTGGCTTCCATGTCCGTTATCTCGGCCTTTAGCGCCGCGAGCGCCTCGACGCTGTCCTCTATGCCCTTGCCCTGCTTCTTCAGCTCGGATATCTCCAGGCTGGCCTTGTTCCTGTGGGCCTGAAGCTCCTGGAGCCTTGTCTTCATCCCCCTCCAGTCGGCATCCACCTTGAGCAGCTCGTCGAGTGGGTACGCGCTGCCCCTCTTCGCGAGCGATGCCTTTATGGCGTCAAGGTTGTCCCTGACGTATCTGGCTGTAAGCATAATCCATCCTTTCGTTGATAGTAATTCTATCTAAAAGAATATTAAGGCTACGCAACCCGCGGCCGAGCTTTGCCGACTGAAACAATCGCTTTACTTGAGCCTCCGATGCGCAAAATCCCAAACACTTTTAAACAAAATGCCAAAATGGGAAAAGTATATATATTACATCCAGGCATAAGTTCTGCTAGCTTAAGTGATTAATTTGGACGCGAAACCGGTATACAAACCCACAAGGGAGCACCTTGAGGATCTTACCCTCTTGGTGGGGAAACTGTTCATAAATTCTGGGGAGCTTCTGGACGGAAGTGCAGGAAAAAGGGACGTTAGCGCAGCAATCGAGAAGATCAGGGGCGCAATAGACATAACCGTCAAAAAGTTCGCGATAGGGACCGACGAAAGGGCAAAGCTGCTCAAGGTCGGAACGGAAAAGTTGCACTCGATTTTCCTCAAGGAGGTTATTGAGAGGTCGGCACAGCATACTGAAGACCTCACGGCAAAGGCATCGCTTTCCGAGCAGATTTTCGACATATTTCAGCTTTATGGCCTTGACCTTGATAAAAAGCAGGAGATAGCAAGGGCCGCTTGCAAGTACCTTGTGGCACCCATAGGGATATCCTTGAGGCTGGATGGCACATCACCCACCTCCAACAACGCCGTGCCGCTTAGGACAATACTGGACCGCGCCTACACTATAACAATCAAGGCAGAACTCCCGGAAGAACAGGCAATGGGATCCGCTTTCGGAACCTTGGGGGACAAGGTTGCCACTTACAAGAAGACGGATATCAACATAGAGGACATGCTCCAAATACAGGACGCGAGCCTTTTCGATATCCTGCTCCCCAAGCTGGACCTATGAGCCCATTGATTAGGCTTATAAATAATCCGATACAATTAATGCTGGAGCGCATCCGCAAGGCTGCGTTATCTGCAGGGATGGCGGAGCTTGGTCAATCGCGCAAGGCTTAGGACCTTGTGCCTTAGGGCTACGAGAGTTCAAATCTCTCTCCCTGCATCAAGTTTAATTCTGGTGTGGAATTGCAGATACAAGAACAAACAGACGAGTTTAGGGATTCTATGACCAATGCCTTCGGGTTGGTCATCCCAGACTACAAGCTGTTTGTCTATATACCGCTGAAGCCCAATGTATCCTCTACATTCACTGAGATATATCACACATACGCCAAATTCTTCGGCCCGGAGAGCAGCGTTGTCCCGTACACAACTATGTACTACGGGGTTTCTGGGCCTCTAGAACCAAAATTACCCAGATTCTCTATACTACGCTCTGGGGGACTGGTAAGAGAGGAAAGAACGGCCAAGCGGGGCAGGTTTGCTGGCATGGCGGTCGGCACCTATTCCAAGAGAGAGGGGCAAACTGACGTCGCCGAGCGGGTGGCAATGGCAAGCCTTAGTTTCATAAGCAGGCTGAATGCAGGCAGCCACAAGCCCCCTGCGCTGCTTCAGGATGTATTCAATTCTCTATCTAACAACAGAAATGGGGCGATAAGAAGACCCTATGTAACATACAAGATGATAGAACTGCTCTCTGAGAACCCAACAAGCTCCTTCTCCCTTTCTAATCTTGCTGATGCAATATCCGTGCCAAAATTTGCGGTAGGTCAAAAGTTGCTCCAGCTCTCCAGACTTGGGATTGTAGACTACAATCCTGATCTTCCGTACCTCACCATTTCCAAGGAACTCGCCATTAAGGATACGCTTGTTGCAAACGGGCATTCTGATAGGAATCACATATGGTACAGGAGGCTGGCCCCCCTTGTAAACGGGATCAATGAGGCGTTCAAGTCAGTGAAAGCCGAGGGCAGCAGCAGACTTGAGCTGTCTATTCAGGATCTCCTGCGGATAGGTGATAAGAAGGGAGTCAAAGAGAATGATATAAGAAAGGCAGTAGGACTTCTCGGAGGGCCCACCACCCTTATCCAAAAGGACTCCAATCTCGCGAAGGCCAACGACACTACGCTTGCAGCCTACGCTCAATACCTTAGGCCGATTAAGCAAAGCATATTGGAAAAGAAAGTTACTCCAGAGCTGGACGCGCCATATCTGGCGTATACCAAAAATAGGGAAATGTTGGCAGCCCATCTGCGCAGACACTTTAATGTGTACCTCTCAAAGTCAAGATCCTCAGTGTAGTATCCTCTTTGGAGGGCGATTGCAAACCTTATTAAAGCTGCGGCTCATTTAAATAATCAAAGGATATCCCGCATGTGATTGTATGGCAAAAAGAACTAGATCAAGAAAAAGCGGCAAGGCGTCAAGCCAGCTGTCGACCCTGCAGGCCGACAAGAAGATAGTCGACAAGGAGATGAAGAAGATAGGGCTCAACTATCACACCCTGTTTGGCGTCATCCTGATAATACTGGGTGCGGCATTAGTGGTAATGAACCTCGCAGGAGTGCTTCTCGCATTCATAGGGTTGATCCTGATATACTTCGGGCTCAAGGTAATGGGCTACACGATGCCCATCAAGCTGTAACGCTAAACCAAAGATCGGTGAATATATATGGAAAAAATGTGGAAAAACGTCATAGGAGTCATAGTTCTCGTTGTGGGAGCTATATTGGCCTGGCAGGGATACAGCGGTGTTCAGCACTGCAGCTCTCTGGGCGGGCAGATCTCGACATTCTTCAGCTCGCTGTTCGGGGGCAACGCAGCTCAGACGTGCTACAACGCCAACGTACTTCAGTGGGTTGGAGTGGTGATTGCGATAATAGGCCTGATAGTGCTGTATGTCGCTAACATGAAGATGTCAAAGTCAAAGAAGGGAAGGAAATAACGCGTCGCGTAAGGCCTTCTAACATCTTGGCCCCATTGGCCAAGACCTTTTTATATTTTGCTTGCATACCAAATACGTGCTCCTGAAAGGGGCAATGCTGTTGGTCCGGATGGAAATCGCTAAGGCTGTTTTGGGCATAATACTCCTCTTTGCGGGCGCGCTGACATCGTGGCAGGGCTATCTGACATTTACGCAGTGCGGCGCATCCGCTGGCCCGCTGTCTACGTTTATAACCTCTACTCTGGGCGTGGCCAGCTCTCAGATCTGCTATTACTCGCAGCTGATTGGAATAGTCGGGCTGGTGATAGCGGTTCTCGGCATCATTGCCATATCCTCCGCCATAAGCTGGGGCATGGGGCGGGCCAAGGAGGACCCGCTGGTTGTCCTGGAGCTCAGGTACGCAAAGGGCAGGATATCGAAGAAGCAGTACCTGCAGATGAAAAGGGCGATTAAGGCAGCCTCCAAGGGCGGCACCCTTGAGCAACATCACGGCCACCACCTACTGCAGGCCCTACTGGTCTTCCTGATAATAGTACTGCTGCTCGACATCTTCGTCTCCGGCGGCCTCTCCTCAATACTTCCAGCGAAGGGTAGCCAACCGGCGTCACCTCTCAACCCCCAAGTAGCCGTGTTTGGCACTGTAACGACAAACGGCATCGGGACAACCCCTCAAAGCATATCGTTCAACGGCCAGTCGGCGGTTGTGGACGCCAACGGCCATTACGTCATCAGCCTGCCTGACAACAGCACATTCAACGTGGCGGTCTCATGGACCCTGCTCGGCGGGCTCTACACCGGCAGCTGCAACTCGGGCAAGCTGCTCCTGTTCACCCCCTCTGACAGCTACATCTACAACGCCGCCTGCTAAGTGCTGCGTTAACCTTAAATATTGGTAAAACCTCATTATACCGGGTAAGATGTCCGTCGTCAAGCTTATGGGCATAGCGGGCACGGCGCTCAAGAGCAACTTCACGAGGCTCGACAGGCCGTACAAGCTCAATTTCTCCATAACCTACTGGTGCCAGTCCCGCTGCCTTTCGTGCAACATATGGCAGATGAAGCCCAAGGGCGAGCTTGGCATTGAGGAGATACGGGAGTTCGCTAAGAGGAACAACTACTTCAAATGGGTCGAGCTCACCGGAGGCGAGCCCTTCCTGAGACCCGACATAGTCGAGATAGCCAGGGCGTTCAGCGAGTCCAACAAGGACCTTTACATACTCACGGTGCCGACCAACTCGCTCTGCGACCACAACATGGTGGAGAGGAAGCTGAGGGAGATGCTCTCCCTGGGCATACCGAAGCTCGCGGTCACTGTCAGCCTTGACGGCTACAGGGAGCTGCACGACAGGCTGAGGGGCGTGCCCGGTAACTACGACAAGGCTATTGACATGTTCAAGAGGCTGATGGCCCTCAAAAAGGAGTTCAGTAGCCTCTACATGGTGTTCGGCTACACGCTCAGCAAGATGAACATGGGAGAGTTCCAGAAGACCTACGAGGCGGTCAAGGCAGACATACCAGAGATAACCTATAACGATTTCCACATCAACCTTGCACAGCTGTCAGAGAACTACTACAACAACTCAGGGAACGACATAACGCCCGACAACGCCAAGGTGGTGGACGAGATATCCGCCTTCGTGGCGCACAGGAAGTACCAGCCCGGAGTGATTCCCGCCATCGAGTCCACGTTCATGAAGAACCTAGTGATATACGCGAAGACCGGAAAGACACCGATGAAGAGCAGGAGCCTTGAGGTCTCGCTGTTCATGGACAGCTTCGGCAACGTCTACCCCTCTATAATGTGGAACAGGAAGATAGGCAACATAAGGGAGACGCAGTACGACCTCAGCGGGATGTGGAACAACGAGGAGGCCAACAGCGTGAGAAAGGACATATTGGAGGGCAGGGAGCCCAACCAGTGGACATCCTGCGAGGCTTACCAATCCATAACGGGAAACATGCTGAGCATGCTGAAGTAACTACGGGATACGGCAAGGCAATGATTCCATGCTAAAACTAAACGCGCTCGCGTCATTGATTGCGCTTTTGCTCATCGGCTCATACACTTTTGCAGGCACCGTAACGCTTACCGCAAGCTGCCCGCTCAACGTAGTCAACTCAACCAACACCCACATCTCATTCAACCTCTCGAATTCGGGGGATGACGTGGCTGGGGGCATAGTTGTCTCGCCAATAATAAAGGGCGCACTCACCTACAACTCAACTGTGTCTTTGGGCGAGCTTCTGCCTGGCCAGTCAACGGCGCCGGCCATCTCGGTAACCAACCTTACACAGCCAGGCGAATATGTCGATTACTTTGTCACTAGGTACTCGCAGGGCGAGCAGACTTTCGTAACTGTCTTCCCCTGCCTTGCTGCAATGCAGAGCAAGTCGCAGAGCGTGGTTCAGGTTGCAAACATAACCACGCTGAAGAATCAGGTCCTCGTTACCATGCTGAACTCTGCCGACTATTCGGTCAACGCGACGGCGACGCTGGAGGTGCCGCCTTCCTTCAATATTAACCGACCTAGCGCCAACGCCGAGATAGCACCCCAGTCCACCGCACTAGTGAGCTTCGATGTATCCGCGCCCCAGTACAACGCAACCTTCCCGATATCCTTCTCCGCATCTTATGTGCTGAATGGCACCAGCTATTCGGTGCTGCAGGTTACCGATTTCAGCACAGCGTCGCAGCCCCAGTCAGGCTCACCCATAAAGCTGAACCCTCCTGAGATCGTTTTCGTGGTGCTGATAGTCGGAGTCGCATGTCTTATAACAATCTCCATTGCAAAGAAGAAGAGAAGGTCCGTCAAAGGGCAGAAGGTGGTGTAATGCAAACGCGCAGCCCGTATATCAGTATAGTCGTTCCCACACTCAATGAGCAGAAGAACATAAGGGCCCTCATCAAGGGGATTGCGGGCGGGATGAACGGCTACAGGTACGAGCTCATTGTCGTTGACGGTCACTCGACTGACGGCACAGTAAGCGCGGCAAAGTCGCTCGGAGCCAAGATACTCTACGACCAGCAGGGCAAGGGCTCTGCGCTGATGAAAGGCATGTCCGCAGCCAAGGGCGACATAGTCATCTCGATGGATGCTGACCTCTCCAACAGGCCCAATGAACTGAAGCTTCTCATCGCGGGGATAGAGGCTGGATACGACATATGCATGGGATCCAGGTTCCTCACCGGCGGCGGCTCTGACGACATGCCGATGATAAGGAGGCTGGGCAACAAGTTCTTCGTCTTCATGGTCAACGCCATATACGGCACCAGCTACACCGACATGTGCTACGGATACAGGAGCTTCGCCAAGGGCGTAGCGGCGAGGCTGGACCTCACTGAGAAGCGCTTCAGCATAGAGACCGAGATAAGCATAAGGGCGAAGAAGAAGGGGATGAAGGTGCTCGAGGTTCCGAGCTTCGAGAAGCCGAGGGCGGGAGGGGACGCGAAGCTGCACAGCCTCAGGGACGGCTACTCAATACTGAAGACCATACTAAAGAACATATAGCCCTCACTTCTGGTTCAGGTAGTAGAACCCGTACTTTATCCCACGCGGGGCGAAGGTGGCATTGGCTATCGGCGTCATCGTGAAGCTCTGGTTTAGCCCGGTGCACAGGTTGTTGGGCGTGTAGCACCAGTATCCTATGTCGGCGACCAGGCAGCCGTACTGGCTCTTGTACTGCGCGACCTTCGTCTTGTCATAGACGTAGCTCATCTGCGCCGCCGTCCTGTTGTTTATGTTGAATAGCGTAGGGTCGTAGGTGAAGACGAGGCAGCTTGCATTTATCAGGTGCGCATTTCCGTATACGAAGTTCTCGTAGAACCTGGCGTCCGGCGCCTGCGGTATGGTGCTTGGTTTGACGGCCAGCTGCTGCATGTTCGCGTAGAACGCGTAAGCTATGACTGCCAGTATCGCCACCGCAGCCAAAATCTCGAGCGGCCTTCTCAGCGATTTTTTCTTCAGTGTTGATGGTATGCCTATTATGTAAGCGGCGCCGAAGCCCGCGAACAGCGCGACCTGCGACATCACGCTGAGCATGAACCTCCAGTCCACCCCGTAGAGCACCGATCCCGCATAGAACGCGGTATAGAGAAGGAAGAACGCAGCGAACCATATCGCTATCGCCGTCATTTCCCTTCGCATTGAGAAAGCCATCACGGCAACCCCGAACACCGCGATGAGCGTTATTATAACGGGCTGCATGACATAGGAGCTCTTGTAAGTGTTCAGCCAGAACTCTAGGTTGGCGCAGATATTGTACTGGAAGTTGTTCAGGTTTATGCTGCTAGTGGCGAGGTAGACGCTCTGGGTGCACGTGTCCTGTATGCTTGTTCCCTGGAATCCGTAGTCGCCGCCCGTAAGCTCCATGTAAGAGAAAAGCACAGCGGGTGCAACGGCTATGAGGAATACAAGTATCGCCGTGAGCGTCTTCGTCTCGAGCGCGTTCTTCCTTACCAGCTTAACCGTATCCTTCAGGGATTTTGCTATGCTGTTCTTGTCGAGAACCAGATAGACTAGGAGGAATACGGGGAGATAAAGGACGGCAAGCACCTTCATGTAAAGCAGCAGTGAGACGGAAAGAAGCGCGGCGCTGAATGTCCATACCGTCTTCTTCCTGGCGAATATGACGAGGAAGATAAGTGCGACAAGCGAGTAAGCCAGCATGGCTATGTCGGAGTTGGTCGGCATCGCCCACACAAGCAGAACCGGCGAAAGACCGAGTATCAGTGCGGAGAACGCCGCGGTAATCCTGCTCTTGAACAGCAGCTGCGCCAGTATGAACGTGAGGAACACCGAGAGCGCCGAGAGGAAGAGGCCCGTACCAAACGATGTCGACAGATGCACTCCGAATATCGCGTACGCAACTGCCAAGTTGGAAGATAGGCCTATCGGCTCATGGAATATCTCTCCGATGTAGCATGTCGATGCGGTGCCGTAATCGCACATCCAAGCCTGGCCCGAGTGGAGCAGGCTCTGTCCCATCGCCTGGTATATCGCGTCGTCAAAGTAGAGCAGCTGTGTGGGTTTCACCAGCGCCATCTCAACAGTGAGAAAGAGCGCAACAATTATGATTGCAGCCAGTATCGCCAACCAGTTCAGCCCGCTCTCCCGCAGAACCTTTGCTATCGCTTTCCTGCCCCAAACAATCGCTATAATGAGCCCAATGAAGGATACGGATATGCCTATGGTGTACATGTATTCCGAGATGGAGCCTGGCAGCACTCAGACACCTGTCCTGTTTGTCACGAACAGACCATTTATGAACATGTGCCTCGTCTTGGTGACCTTCATCATGTAGAGGGCGTCCTCCGGCGTCATAACTATCGGCAGCCCATGAAGGTTGAAGCTTGTGTTCAGAACCATCCCGTATCCGGTCTTCTTCTTGATCACCTTTAGGAGCTCGGAGTAGAGCGGGTTTTCGTTGCCGACCATCTGCGGCCTGGCTGAGCCGTCAACGTGCACGACCGATCGTGCCTGTTCCTTGGCCTCCTCCTTTACCTGGTAAGCCGATGTCATGAACCTGTCATTGCCCTTTCCGTCGTACTCCAGTATTCTGCCAATGTCCTCCTGCAGCATGGACGGTGCGAAGGGCTGGTACCACTCCCTTCTCTTGACGTAAAGGTTCAGCTTCTCTTTGACGTACTCAGAAGAGGGGGATGCAAGTATGCTCCTGTTGCCAAGCGCGCGAGGGCCGTACTCCATCCTCCCCTGGAACCAGAGCAGGTACTTGTCATCAGCTATCAGTTCAGCAGCATGCTCCGCCTGCTGATGGCTTGTCTGCGGCTCTATTAGCAGTGATCTGTCCGCTCGCAGTATTTTCTCCGTCTCTTCCTGGCTGTACTCGTTGCCCAGATAGGCTGTGAGCGGATAATTTGTCACTCCGTTAAGCATGTAATTAACCTGCATCGCGCTTCCCAGCGCAAGCCCTCCGTCTCCCATGTGCGGAAAGACGCTCCAGTGCTTTAGCTGCTCCAGCCCTCTCACTCTCATGTTAGCCTTCACGTTTGCGAACAGCCCTCCGGCGAACGCGACGTCGCCGATGCCGTACCTGTCCATCGCGTTGCTCGCGAACTTTATGAGCACGTTCTCCAGGACCTGCTGCGCCATGTAGGCGAACTGCTCCCTAGGCATCTGCCAGGCTATCCTCTGCAGCATGTCATACTGCTGCGATGGGCTGTACTTCGCGTTTATCGTCGTGCCGACCACGCTGAAGAAGTTGGCCAGCCTGTTCTCCTCATACGGGAATGGGTAAGAGTAATCTGCCATGGCCATTACCTTGCCTTCGTCCTCAAGCTCCCTCATCCCTACTATGTTGGTGACCTGCTCGTAGAATATGCCGACCGAGTCCCTGGCCCTTATCGCAAGCTGCCTCTCCAGCTTTCCGTTATCGAGTATGCTGATGCTGCCCGACTTGCCGTCCCCCAGCCCGTCCATCGTTATTACAAGCGATTTCTTGAACGGCGCGGTGAACGCCGCAGTTGCGGCGTGGGCGGTGTGGTGGTCCACAACGTGAAGCTTGAAGTTGGCGAATCCCATGCTCTTGAGATGCCTTTCAACAACGCTCTTGCTAACGAACGTGTTGGACGGGAGTACGCCTATGGAAGTTAGATTGTACTTGAGCTTGTGCCTTGCGCTTTCGAACCTCGGCTTAAGGGACTTCCTCCTTCTCATGGCGTAGTAGCTTTCCTTCATCTGGGGGAAGAGCCTCTCAAGCGTCTTGGTTAACTCCGTTGTAGAGAACGCTATGTGCTCTATGTCCGCGGGCTGGATCTTCTCGTAATCGAGCGCAGCCTTTATGGAGTTGTAAGGGAACCTGAGCTCCAGTTTCCTCTTGGTGAATCGCTCCTCGTTCGCTGCATAGACAATCCTGTCGCCGTCTATCAGTGCCGCTCCCGCATCATGACCATCCCATATTCCAAGTATGTACAAATTAACCACCAATCAATTTGGGCTGTCGACCCTCGTCTCCGTTTCGACCTTTACCTTCGCTATGAACTCTTCTATCTTGACCCCGAACTTCTGACCTCCGCTTCTTGTCCTCACCGCCACGGTATTGCTGTCAACCTCCTTCTTGCCTATCACTATCATGTACGGAATCTTGTGCAGCTGCGCGTCCCTTATCTTGTACTCAAGCGTCTTGTCCGAGTTGTCGAGCTCCACGCGTATGCCGTTGCTCCTGATATCCTTGTAAGTTTTTTCAGCGAACTCATTCGCGGCCTCTGATATCGAGATGACACGTGCCTGAACCGGGGCAATCCACGTCGGGAACTTGCCCTGGTAGTGCTCCGTCAATATGCCTATGAACCTCTCGATAGATCCGTATATCGCCTTGTGTATGACTACGGGCATGTGCTGCTTGCCGTCCTCGCCCGTATACTCGAGCCCGAACCTCTGCGGCTGCTGGTAGTCGAGCTGTATCGTGGCGCACTGCCACTCCCTTCCCATGCTGTCCTTGATGTCTATGTCTATCTTCGGGCCGTAGAACGCCCCCTCCTTGTCCTTGATCTTGTAGCTGACCTTGTTGGCGTCAAGGGCCTCCTTCAGCTTTCCCGTCGCCTTCTCCCAAAACTCGGGGGTGCCCATGTGGTCGTCAGGCATTGTGGAAAGGTTGGCCTTGTACTCAAAGCCGAACTTCTTGTAGAGCGAGTCGACTATGCTTATTATCTTTGTCATCTCCTCGACTATCTGGTCCTCCCTGACGAAGAGATGGGTGTCGTCCTGCGTAATCTCCCTGACCCTGAAAAGCCCCGTGAGCGCGCCGCTTATCTCGTTCCTGTATATCGTGCCGAACTCAGCGAGTCTTATCGGCAGATCCCTGTAGCTCCACTTCCTGGACTTGTACACCAATATCGCCGAGGGGCAGTTCATCGCCTTCAGCCCCAACTGCTCGCCATCCGCGTCAAATGTGAACATCTCCTTCTTGTAATGGTCTATGTGCCCGCTCACGTCCCAGAGCGCCAGGTTCGCTATCGCAGGAGTGCTTATCTCTTCATAGCTGTATTCGTGGTACTTCTCGCGCATGAGGTCGAGCAGCGCGTTGAATATTATGTAGCCGTTGTTGTGCCAGTAGACCATACCCGGAGACACTCCCTGGAAGCTGAAAAGGTCAAGCCTCTCACCTATTGTCCTGTGGTCCGTGTCCGGCAGGCCCGCGAAGTCGCTCTTTGTCACTATGGACCTGTCCAGTGGCTTTGCCGCTCCTGTCTGCGGCTTGTTCTGCTGTGGTTGTGCGGTTATCGATGGAGCTGAGTACCTCTTCGATCTCTCTGCCATCGGGTGCCCCTTTATCCTGAGTGCGAGCGCCTTGTTCCATCCGAACGGCGCCTTCTTGGTCTCGTATCCCTCCGACAGCTTTTGGAACATGTAATCGACAAGCGCCATCGCCTCCTTCGGCGGTGCGAGCTCTGTGCTGAGGTGCGCGAACGGATAAACCACGACCCTCTGCCTCTTCAGCTGCGCGAGGAATGTCTTGACGTCGCCTACCGCCCTGTCTGCCAAGGCGGTGTCGTCACCCTTCTCCACGCTTATGAGCAGGACGAGCGCGTCGTCCACCGATGCTTTCTTCTCCTCAGTCTGCTCGTACACGCTCGACTCGGGCTTCATCATCTCGTAAGTGATGTTGTCTACGTCAAGCTCGAGTATCTTCATCAGAACCGGATTTACTTCCCTCTCAACCTATATATGAATTTCGCTTCGGGCTAAAATAAGTTATATATATTAGGAAAAACCAAGATTATCCATAAGGTTTGGTAGACGGAGTACAATGCGCAAACACACATTCGCGGCCGCGATAATACTGCTTCTCGGGCTGATGCTTAACTCTGGGATAGCGCACGCCCAGCAGCTCCCAAACGGCAAGGGAATGCCATTGGGCATATCACTTTCCTATAACAGTTTAACGGTGCCTGTTTACAGCATATGCAGTCCAAGTGTGTGTCCTGCCCCCGTTGCAGTTAACATAGAAACCTGCCCTTATGGTGGCACAGCTCCGTACTACCTTGTCATATACCAGAATAACAGGGCAGTTGACAGCGTTGGAACACGCGGGTGCTACAACTACTCATTCACACCGCAATATGCGGGAACTTACGATTTGCTGTTCAAGGCAACCGACAGTGCCACACCCTCCAATACTGTGTCCACAACCGCCATGGTTGTAGCCGCGCAGCAGAATGGGGGCGGCCAACTATCCGCATCTATATCTTTGTCAAGGGCTAACGTGAATGTGAGCCAGTTAGTTCCCATAACTGTTAAGGTGATTGGCGGGGTTCCTCCTTACACCATAAGGACATACAATAATGGCAATCTCGTCAATAGGACGATAACATACGCACCCTATACCTACGCATTCGTACCCGCATCTTCGGCCGAATACACGATACAGTTCGAGATATCCGACGTAGCGGGCAAAAACATTAACCAAAGCTCCATAATATATTCTATCCCCGGAATTATCACGAATATAGGTACGCCAAATGCTGGGCAGCTTACAGTATCCGCAACCCCTGCATACAAGAGCGTCCTGCCAGGTACTCCAGTGGTAATAAGTGCAACGGCATCGGGTGGCACCCCACCTTACTCAATGTTGATCTATGATGGAAGCGGAACTACATTGGCCAGAACCAGCACCGGTTTTATAAGTTACTCCTACGTGGGTTACTCTCCAAACACATACTATCCTGTTACGGTGAGCGCCTCAGATTCAAAGGGCAGCGTTGCCGGTAAGTCCATAGACATCCAAACCACCTCAATAGCCGGTGGTGTCGCCCAGTACGTCAAGCTTTCAGAGCTTCTGAGCCCGCAGTCTCAGAGCGTGTCGATAGGACAGCAGGCACGCTTCACCACTGTGGCAAATGGCGGCGTGCCGCCTTATTATGTCACCATACGGAACGGCACTGGCAATGTAATAGCCGCAGGATTCATAGCGTCAGACGGAACAGGATATAACTACACACTAAAGGAGGGCGCTCTCGGTGTTTACTCCTACACATTCCAAGTGACGGACAGTGCCTTCAATACTGCCTATGGCTTTTCCACTGTCACTACTACCGGCTATGCCATTCCCCCCACACAACAGAGCGGCGGCGCAATAGGATCCACTGTAGGCCAGACGGTTAAGGTATCCGTGTCACCCAGTCAGTATCCCTGCCCTTGCAGCATATTGGTCTATGTAAACGGTGCCTATCAGCAGCAAGGATCCGTTCAGAACTACAATTCCGCATACAGCTATTCTTTTACGCCCACAGTTTCAGGGACATACGTGGTCAATTTAGTGGTTAGCTATGCAGGCGGCGCATCAGATACCACAACCTACACTGTAAACGTCGGTGCGCTTCCACAATCCGGCGGACCCGGGACGTTATCGCTTGTTGCGTCTCCGATAGCTACTACAGCAACAATCGGAGTGGGACGCCAGTTTGCCCTCTCAGTATCCGGCGGCACGCCGCCCTACTATCTTATCATAAGGAACGGAACTGGACAGTTGATAAAGACCGATTATATCCAGTCCCCTTCCACACCTTACTTCTATAACGTAACAGAGGCGGCGACTGGGGACTACGGTTTTACCTTCCAAGTCACCGATGGAAACTTCAATAATGCCTATGTGTTTACGAACCTGGTTGTTACAAACACCTGACTGTCAATGTATCTTGACCACCCCTAAAAACACAGTGCTTTTTAAACCTATCTATAACACCAAAATCCCGAAAAAGATATAAATATTAAGACAGCTGCTATATCCTCATATAGGGGTTAATCGAGTGGAAAATTCAGTGTACAAGTATGCGTTTGTGGTGTCGGTAATTATACTGTCTGGGATTATAGCTAACATTGGGATAGCCAATGCACAACTGTACCCCAACCCTGCAATCTATCCGATGAGCGTGCAGATTTCCAATAACTACCAGTCTGTTCCGGTTGGAAGCATATGTACCACGGGTGGGTGCACAGCCCCAACACAGGCCAACATAGAGGCGTGCGCCAGCGGCGGATCTATGCCGTACACCGTAATCGTTTACGAGAACAATCAGCAAGTGGATACGGGAGCCACGTTCAGCTGCTTCTCGTATGATTTCACACCGCCCAGCGTGGGCACATATAGCATACTTTTCAAGTTCATAGATAGCGGATCTCCATCAAACTCTGGCGAGGCAACTGCCGTAGTGGTTGGTGCGCCGCAGACCTCTGGTTCATCCGGAGGGGCATCTGCATCGCTTTCCACAACTGAGCAAACCGTCAATGTTGGTGAGGCAACCCCAATTACGCTCAGTATACCTGGGGGCTCAAGCACACCCTACTCCGTCAAGGTGTACGTGAACGGTAACTTGATGGCAACACCATCCGTTTACTCTTCATATACCTACTCCCTCTTTCCTGCTGCAGTAGGCACATACATAGTCGAGTTTTACATATCCGACGGTGTTAGCACTACAACCCAAACTGCTACTATATACGCAGTACCGGGAGGAGGCAACGCGGCAAATCCGGGAGGAAGCACATCCTCTGGCGGAGGCTCGCTCTCTGTCACAGTAAGCCCCTCCTACAAGAGCGTATCCCCTGGAACGCCGGTACTGATAAGCGCTACTGCGGAGGGAGGCTCGCCGCCGTACAAGATGATACTTTATGACGGAAGCGGCACTACGCTTACAAGCTCAACTACTGGAACGATAAGCTACACCTATGTTGGCTATACGCCCAACACATCGGTTCCGCTTACCGCCAGCGTGTCAGACTCGCAGGGCCAGGTAACCGGCCAGACCGTATTCATATCGACCACTGCTTCAACTGGCGGAACTGTCTCAGGTTCGCAGAGCGGCAGCGGCGGATTGTCGGTTTCTGCGAACCCAGCAACACAGGATATCTCAGCTGGGCAGAGCTTGCAGGTGGCCGTAACGCCGTCAGGTGGAATAGCCCCCTATTACATTGTTGTAAGGGACTCTGCGGGTGACGTGCTCGCCGCAAGCCACATACAGTCTTCCGGTACGCCTTACATATTCACTACGACACAGGACTTCCCGGGCACTAACACGTATACCTTCCAGATAACTGACGGCGCATTTAACAGCGCATCTGCAATAGCATCGGTAGTCACAAGTGGAACTGGCGGAACAGTATCATCCTCTTCTGGATCCAATTCGGGAACTATTGTGACGCCAAGCGGCAGCGCGCCTAGCCTGTCAGCGAGCGCATCGCCCGGATCGGTAAGCGTGGGTCAGCAGTCCCAATTCACCATTATGGCTAATGGCGGCACTCCGCCCTATTACCTTGTAATATGGTCCCCATCAGGCTCTGTGCTGAAGGCAGACTACATAAACACCCAAGGGGGCAGCTACACCTACTCCGTATCCGAGCAGGTTTCTGGAACCTACTCTTACACTTTCAAGATAACGGATGCGAACTTCAATAGCGCATACGCGATAGCCAGCGTTACTGCTACGGGCTCCACCATATCCTCGGGCCAGACGCAACAGTCGTCCTCAGGATCGCCCACTCTCTCAGTAACGCCGAGCACACAGTCGGTGTCTGTGGGCCAACAGGCCCAGTTCACCATAACTCCCTCTGGAGGGACGGCGCCGTATTACATAGTGATAAGGGGCTCTTCGGGCAGCGTGCTCAAGGCAGACTATATACAGTCATCGGGCGCGGCTTACACGTTCAGCGCAACCCAGAGCGTTGCCGGGACCAGCACATACTCGTTCCAAATAACGGACAGCGCATTCAACAATGTCGCTGCTATTGCAACCGTGACTGGAAGTTGATGGCCCTTCGAAATTTATGGTGTGTAGCAAAGATATTTAAATTGTAATAGCAATAAACCTTGGTGGTACAATGAGCAAAATCATGTTAAAAGCACTGGCAAACCTAAATGGTTTGACCAAGTATTCGAAGGTATGGTTAGTTCTTCTATCCTTTATGGGCTTTTTCGGCTCATTTGCCATTAGCTCAGCTCAGTGTGTCGGTTCCACATCCGCATGTACCGCACCCGCAAGCTTCACCTGCAGCGGGTCAGTAGGCGGCATATCCTGCGGCGGCCAGACCACATCCTGCCCATCAGGAACTGCAATATGCGGAACCCCTAGCGGAGGCGGAGGAGGCGGCTCAGTAACTGGTAGCACATCGGCGGTAGTTGCAGAGATAAAGAGCATCTGCACATCGATAAAGACTGTTGTGTTCATACTCGGCCTTGCCTTGATGATTCTTGGAGGCGCGCTCTATGCCGGAGCCCACGTGATGCCCGGAACCACGAAGGGACAGATTCAGGGTTATGGAATGGGGATGCTTGTAGGCGGCATAATAGGTGTCATAATAGCCTTGATAGCGCCGTTCGTCCTGAACCAGATAATAACGTTCGATTCTGCAGCCGGAGTCAGCACTGTAAGCTGCTGATTCCTTTCTTCTTCTTTTTTCTTTCTAATGATTGAGCGTTAGCTGCGTCGCTCCCAGAAACATATAAAAATAGCCACATCAAATACTGATTGCTGCGTATACGTTTTACGCCGGCTGGTAAGATGACTAGGCTTAAGGTTCGCTTAGGGCGCGGATTTGGAATCGGCACAGCCACGCATGCGTCGTTGCTGCTAATGCTGCTCATCGCCATAGGGTCCGTGTCCGTTCTTCCCAACATATCAGCCGCACAATCGACAATCTCTATCGCTGTAACTCCCTCATCGCCCCAGACCGCGGTCACAGGCCAGTTGGTCTCTTATAACATACAGACCAGCGGATTCACCGGGGGATACACCCTCACGGTATCGGGTCCCGGCGGCACACCAATATACAAGACGGATGCGGGCATAACTACACAGTTGTACACCGTTTCGTTCCCTGAGAGCAATCCCGGCTCGTACACCATTGTCTTTACCGTCTTGGACCAAGACGGCCATTCTGCAACGGCGCAAACCACGCTCACCGTCACCGGCTCGCCATCGGGCTCATCATCAAGCTCGTCATCAAGTTCCTCATCGCCGCCCACGATAACGGTCACCTCCCCTACAAGCTCAATCATTGCGGGCAGCCAGGCATCTTTTACGGTAACCGCCTCGGGTGGCTCCCCTCCCTACTACCTCACTGTGAGAAACTCGGCGGCTGACGGTGGCTCCATCCTCGCCGCTGACCAGCAGATAACGAGCCCTTACACTTTCTCCACCACTACCACAGGCTACAGCCCAAGCGCGCACTCGATGATATTCACCGTCGCTGACAGCCAGCAGCAGTTGAGCAGCCCCGCAACCGCAACATTCACTGTAATCGCGGCTCCGGTGACCCCTGCTATCAAGCTATCGCCATCATCCGGACCTACCGGAACCACATTCACAGTCACTGCCACAGGGTTCCCGCCGAGCTCAGCCCTGTCCCCCGCGTTCATCAGCTTCGGCAACATCGGCGTCACCGGTGCAGGCGAAATCAACATTGATACCTCGGGCGGCTATACCGGCACCGCTGTGGTACCTCCAGGCGCTAGCGGCACCATAACTGTAACTGTTGCGGAAGGCACAGCCGGCGCTTCAGCCACGTTTACCGTTGGAACATCCAACAGCAACTCAAATTCAAACAGTAACTCTAACTCCAATTCGCAGGTACCAACAAATCAGGCCGGCATCTGCCTGTCCTCGTCAGGCTCGGCGGGCTGCGTCAGCGCAACCACAACTTGCAACAACGCGCTCAATCTCCCCGGAGTCACCTGTGCAGCAGTGCTGGCATCAGCTACCCAAAATTGCGCCCCCCCCAATAACTACATCTGCGCTGCCTCTTCAACAGGCCCAGGCGGTGGGGGTGGAGGCGGCGGAGGCGGAATCGGCGGCCCAACAAGCGCCCAGCTGTCAGCGATACAGAAGGAGATAGGCAACATTTGCAATGCCATAGAGAGCATAGTGTTCATACTAGGGTTGGCGCTCATGCTTCTGGGAGGCGCCTTGTACGCCGGCTCCCACGTCATGCCGGGCCAGACGAGGGGACAGATACAGGGATACGGGATGAGCATGCTAATTGGCGGGCTTGTCGGCGTGATAATAGCGCTCATCGCCCCTTGGGTGCTCAACGAGGTTATAACGCTTAGCAACACCGGCGCAGGCTCAGTGAGCTGCTCCAGCGCAGGCGCAATACTGCCCTCCGTCGGATCGGGGACACTTCCATCGACAAACTCTGGCGGAGGCGGAGGGGGCGGCGGAGGCAACGGTGGCGGGGCGGGGTCTCAATCCATCTCTGTCACTCCCACACTGACCAATCCCGGCACCCCCGGGCAGGCAATATCCTACACGCTTACAATAACCGACAGCAATCCAGCCCCGTATACAATTACTGTATCGGACGCTGAAGATTCCAGCTTCCACGACTCTGTGCAGGCTTCAGGGGGGTCTTTCGGCTACGACTTCACCCTTCCATCCGACGCTCCGGGCGGAGTCAACAGGATCACTTTCACGTTGACCGACTCACTGGGCGGCACGGCGTCAGCCACCGCCACGGTTCTTGTCACCACAGGCAGCTGAAGCAGACGACTACATCACTTATTTATTGCTTGCTCTCTAATGATATCTAGAAAGTGGTTGAATGGCTAAGACACCGGTCCTCGAGTACGCAATCGAGACCTACAGGGCAAACCTTAAGCTCATACTGCTGTTCTCCATATCGTTCGTGATAGCCTTCCTGATACCGGTATTCGCATCATTTCCCACGTTCATAGACGCGGGCTCGATATTCCTCAGGACCGCAAGCGTATTCCTCAACCTGAACATATTCAACACTGCGATAATATTCGCTGCCGTTTTCTTCTCTCTGCTCTTCCTGAGCTTCGCGATAGTGGCGATCAACGTCATAGTGAAGCACAGCAGGACCCACACCAGGATAACAAGGGAGGTGATGGGTGGCATAGAGAAGTACACCGGCAAGGTGTTCGCAGTGCTGCTCATATCGACGGTAATCGTGCTGCTCGCCAGCCTGGTCACGTACGGCAGCCCATACTCGGCGCTGATAACCGCCATAGTTGGCCTCATAATCACGCCTTTCGTCTTCTACGCGCCTGCCTCGATCGTGATAGACGACAACAGGATAGGCCACGCGATAGACGCCAGCCTTAGCTTCTTCTTCAAGAGGTTCGACTACTTCCTGATGTGGCTGGTCTTTGCAATAGTGCTGCTCACCGTCTTTGACTTCGTATTCATACTGGTCGGCGGGACCGTTGCATCAAGGTACATAATGCTGGTCTTCAACTCGCTCTTCATAATACCGTTCCTTGTGCTCCTACAGAGCGAGCTGTACATGAGCAGGTTCAAGCTGCTGAAGAGATAGTTAGTTCTCAATTTTTGTTTCTCCAGTTAGCCTAGGCTCGGTTCAATTCAGGGTAGATACGGCTTTCGCCTACGGCGCACGCCTAACGTAGTCCCGTATAGGCATAAATATTAAGAACGGGCTGATATTATACTGAGAGAATATGCTGGGCATACTGGTTCCTGTGGTACTGAGCATAGGTGCGATATACGCGCTTATACCGCTCATGGTAATAGTGGCGCTGATAGCCGCCGCAGCGGGACTCAGCAGGGGAGCCAGCATATTCCAGTTCTTCGGCTTTGATGCGCTCGTGGGGCTTGCCGGCGGAGTGGGCGCAGGCGCCGCTGGAAAGGGCATAAGCAAGGCGGTCAGGTACCAGTCGGATAAGGCCGAGCAGCTTACTGAAGTGATGAAGATCGCCCATAAGAAGAGGACGGGAATGGCGCGAGGCACTAAAGAGGCAAGGGAGGTGAAGTTGGCTCTTTGGAACATAAGAGAGCCAGGCAAAGATGGCAAGGAAGGTAAAATTATTGTTAAACGTGGCATCACCAGAATGGCGACCTCAACGGAGAGGGGTGTAGCCATAACTGGGCTTAAGTCTCTTTACAAGAACGCAGGCGACCTAGATTTGCCCTCTAATCTCGCAGGAAAGATAACTGATCAAGAAGCCAAAAAGCTTACTATGGGCGATCTCAGACAAATCAAAAAAGCAACAATGGGCACGAGGTCGGTTTTTGGTACGGCAGCAGGCGCAGTTACTACTGTAGCAATGGTCGTTCCCGTCGTTGGCGGGATTCCAAGAGCCATAGAGAATACTTTGGTGCATAGATCTTCAACGGCTAGGAAGCTTATGTATACTGGACCTGCAAAAGGCGATGATACGGACAATCCCAATGCTAAGGCCCTAAGGGACGCGTGGAACAAATCCGACAGCCTTAGCTCACAGATAAAGGAGTCCAAGAAAAAGAGGGACTCTGAGGAAAGGCAACAGGCAGTAGAAGCGAGAAATGAGATTATTGCACGTCATGGTGAGAACTCATATGCTGGTCGAATGGCTGCAGCTAGCGGACCTTTGAAAGAACTAACAGAGGAAAGTAACCTAAGAAATAAGGGACCTTTAAGTGAATTAAATGAACACAGTAACCTAAGGGATAAGATGCGTAGAAGTCTCTACGAAGACTGGGGTATTGGTGGTATAGCGGCATCAGCCGTAGCAATGTCGCAGGTTTACAAGATATTGACCTCTTCAGGTTCAGTTCAGGAAAGGCACGTAAAGGAGATATTCGACTCATACAAAACTTCAGAGAAGGCAGTCTCTGCGCCCCCGCTTACTACTGATATAAATGGCTCCTCAAAACCAATCAATGACTACACCGGCTGGAACGGCTACTTTAAAGCTGTAAGCGGCGCTTACAAGGCTGCGCTTGTAGACGCTACTGTGGCTGGCATCTACAAGCCATGGTACGACAATTATACCAAGAGCGGCAAGGACGAAAAACAGAAGGCTGAAGAGAAGAAGAAAGCTGAGGAAGAGGCAAAGAAAGAGGCCGAGGCAGAGAAAAAGCAAAAGGAGGCTGCTGCCAACGCTGCCGAAGGCACTTCAGAGTAGCCCATACGGCCCTAACCTCACATGTTTAAACTCTCCATTACGGGCCTCTCCCCGCCGACACAGGGCATAAATACCTTCTCTGGAATATCCTACCATGCGCTATAGCCGCCTTGCACCGATAGCAGCATTTGCCATTCTTGCAATCATGCTGAGCGCCGGGTTGCCCATCGCGCAGTCCAACACGCAGCCCGCCTGCGACTCATCATCCTCACAGAACGTATGCTGCGCAGTGCTGCACGGCCAGGCCACAAACGTCGGCACCTGCGTAACCGACGCAATCTCCTATTCCGGCATCGGAATCCTGCTCTCACTCATGGTAGTCGCGCTTGCATACATGCTTGGCGAGATGTTCAACATACAGGGGCTGAAGGGCTGGTACAAAACCGAGCTCTGGGAGACCGCCAAGAGCCTGATGCTTGTCGCATCCATATTTTCCCTCTTGGTTATTGTAAGCGGCATAGCCAATGCGCTTGAGGGCGGACCCTCATCATTTCAGGCTGGCTCCGGCGCACAGGGCTCGATAACCAACAACCTGTTGGGGGCAACGGGACTGTACTCATCGGTGGTTAACAACTATCTGAGCTACGAGGTAACCGCATCCCAGACATCGATGGCGGGCATAATAGGCCTGCAATCTGGAGTCAATGCGCTGAAGGGCACCTCCATCACCACCTGGCTGCCAATACCGATACCCATACCCACTCCCGTTGGCCTATTCGTGATGTCGCTGCAGTTCGGAACCTCCACTCCGCTTTTCGTAAGTACGTACATATCTGGAACTAACAGCGTGGGTAGCATAGACGTCGGCTCGACCAACTCTTTCATCATCGACATAGAAGACATAATCATATTACCAATCACGATAGTCATGTCGATACAGTCTGCCATGTTCTACTTCGTGGTCTACCTGGGGCTGGGCTTCTTCCTCCCCTCCGGGATAATGCTAAGGTCGATGCCGTTCCTTAGGGGAATAGGCGGAACGATGATCGCCATTGCCATAACCGCATCGATAATATATCCCGCCATGCTGCTGACCGTCAACCTCCCCGTTACAAACATCTTCAACAATATATTCGCAAATTCAGTGCAGCAGGCACCCAATACTAACTGCGACCTCACTTACAGCACCGACCCTACGCTAGGAATCGTTCCCGGTCTTGCATGTGGTTTCCTTGGCGTGGTGCACGCGATGATAGTTGCTGCCAACGGGGCTTCACCGGGCGGCGGACCGGTGGCAATGGCCGTGCTTTTCGGTACCACGGAGGCAGCCACCCCTGCGATAAGCCAGGCCTATAACTGGGGGTTCGATACAGGATACTACCAGTCGTTCAATAGCGTAATACCTGCCCTGAACTTCGTGACCTACGACACCTACGCGATGGTGCTGCAGGCGTTTCTGCTGGTGTTCGACCTTGTCATAGGTATAGTGGTGGCCGGAGCGATAGCCACCGCCCTCGGAGGCAAGCTCAGACTGGGCATAGGAAAGGTTAAGTTGGCATGATAGGCAATACTGAATAATAAAATGGTGGACTGACTAAAATGGTACTCGCATGCGCTGTATACGGTGGGGCTAACTACACCAACAGCTGGATAGGCATAAACGCGTTAGTGATACTCGCCAGCCTGATGGCAGTCTCAGCCGTGTACTCGCTGTCCAAGATTCTCCCTGACAACATAAGGGGCAAGATCAACTCATTCGTCAGGTCCGAGATGACCCAGTTGTTTACCAGCGCGATAATAATAGTGGCGCTGATATCCGTCACGTTCTTCGCCTGCAACATAACCGCATCGCTCAGCCAGTCCATACTATCCTCTTCAGGGCAGCCCGCTCAGTCGCAGCTTACCCCATTCCAGTTTGCCGGATATTATATCGGCAGCCTCACGTTCCAGAAGGGCCTGCCGCTGCTCACTACTGTCTACTCCCAGGCGATGACATATGAGCTTTACAGTTTGCTGGCAGCCCAGGCGGGGTTGTACTTCAACAACTACGTAGTGCAGCTATTCGGTCCAGCGCTGTCCTCCGCAGCTGGTAAGGGGCTGTCACTGACACTGCCGGTAAGCTCAAAGTTTGCCGGTCAAGTGACGCTCAGCTTCCCTCCCGAGCTCGACGTAGGGCTTCTCTTCGCCAACCTGGCGGAGATGCTCCTTGGACTGTTCTCGCCGATGCTCACGCTCGCTATAAGCACCCTGCTTATACAGTACATAACGCTTCCCTTCCTGCAATACACGGCATTCGCGGTCATACTTCCAATCTCATTGGTCATGCGTTCGCTCGCGTTCACCAACGGAGAGCTGAGGAACGCGGCCAACGCCCTCCTCGCCATCGCGATAGCGGGGTACATAATCTACCCTCTCACCATAACTTTCGACAGCTATACCATCAACTACCTCTTCTCCATGAGCAACCCCTCTTATCCATACCTCCACATGACATACACGCTCTCCGATCTCAGCCTGAACAGCTTCTTCGCACAGGGCATACCATCAAGCACCACCGATGCCTCGCCATACGGTACCGTCCTCACTTCGTTCTTCAACCTGCTTGGCAGCGGGGTATTCAGCGGGCTGCCTATTCCACTCACCGGACTTGGCGCGATTCAATCACTCATAAACAACATAGCCGAGTTCGTCTTCCAGGGCGTGGTCCTCTTCGCTATCGACATAGCGATAACAGTCGGTTTCGCCATAGGGCTTTCCAAGGCTCTTAACGCGGGGCTTGAAGGCGCCCAGAACTTCTGGGCAGGCTTGTAGATGATAACATGATACCGCTACCAACGCCCGCTCTTGTCGCCCTCCCTGGCATAGGCCTGCTCCCTCTTGTGGCGCTCGCCCTCGGTTTGGACGGTGCGATAGTCGGCATCTGGTATATGGTCGGCTTCGTGCTGAACAACAACACTGTTAGGGGTTCCGCAAAGGAGGAGTTCTACCAGCTAATAGGCACAGCCGTGATGATGGGCATAATCATAGGCGCCCTCGTGATATTCAGCGGGCTGTTCTACTCCTCGCTCGGAGCCACGAAGCTGATGAATCCTACCGCAATGACCCTGATGTGCACTAACGTACTCAACGGCAACAGCATAGACCTGATCTCAGGTTCTACATCCGTCTTGGCCCCCAGCACCAAACCGAACGGCTTCCCCGGGCTGTGTAACCTCGTTTCCAAGAAAGCCGCCCCATCCCTCACCGATCAGATAGACTATCCGCTCGCTGCCACATCAGTGATTATAGCAAATATCACCAACCAGACCATAGGCAACCTCAACAGCACATTCGTCTACGACTCCTTCATAGGCTTCTTCTCCCAACTGACCCCAACCGTGACTTTCTGTGTGCCTTCTGAAGAGGGCTTCAACAACGCATGCATCAATCCAGTCCGAGAAAGCCCCGCCGCCGCGCTCACAGTAACATACTCCGCGCAGCCGCAGGAGGGCTTCGACCTGCTGTTCACCAACATGATAACCTATGGCACCCTTCTAGGCGGAGCCACGGAGGCATTGCTGGCACAGCTGATGATGAGCGTACTGTTCCTCTATATCTGGCCCACCCTGCTGTTCGCCGGCATAATACTCAGGGCCGTGTTCTACACCAGGAAGATAGGCGGCCTTCTCATCGCAATATCCATAGGCTTTGTCATGTTCTTCCCTGCGGTATACGCGTTCGAGTACCTTGCAATGGGCAATGGCGTGTCTGCCTCCACATCCCAGGTTTATGGCTTCAGCCCCGATACCGGCATACCAAACAACGCGATACCATCGGTGAACCAGAACTATCAACTCAACTTCTTCGTCCAGCCAAACATGAAGAGGGTCTTCCTGCACGAGGGATGCTGGCCCACGATACTCGGGGCTCCCGTGCCTCCGGCAGAGGCTTACATATACGATACCGCCTCGCTCTCCGAACCGCAGGTGACCGTCCTCTCGCTTCTCGAGGTCAGCAGCATCGGGACTGGCACGCTTGCGGTGCCATTCATCACGTCCATGCCCGCAACATGCAGCGAGGCCTCCGGACTGAACGCGTTCTTCCCAATCATCCAGTCCTATGGAATAACCGGAATAACCGCATTCCTGCTGCCTATCATAAACCTGTTCATAATGCTTACCGGAGTGCTTGGCCTGTCTGGCCAACTTGGAGGAGACACGAGCCTTGCCGGGCTCACAAAACTGGTATGAGTGGTCACTATGTCGGACAAATCTAAGATGGTCATGCGCGCTCTGCCTATAGCCGTGGTGCTGGCCATCCTGCTCGTGCCATTCATGTCAATGACCGCGTCTGCGCAAGGCACCAGCTCGCAACCCTCAAATCCCGTATACTCCATAGCGTATTTCACTTGCGCAGGCACTAATGGCCAAGGCGGGATTGTGGACCCCTCAAGGTCGATACTCAACGTGAACAACAGCGCTGCGCAGTCGCTGCTTTCCATCTCGCTTGTGATAATGCTCATGTTCGCCCTTCTCACCGGCGCTATCTACGGCGTCGGTTATGCGTTCAAGTTCGACAAGCTTGTAAGGTTTGCCAAGACCGAGATTAACGAGGTGATAATAACCATAATCGTCGTCTTCCTCTTCGTGGGAACGTTCGCTGTGGGCACATCCGCAATAGGCCCCAACAGCCACCTGTTCGCGGTCGCCGGCCAGAGCTTCAACAATAACGTATTCGTGAGCGACTGCTCGCTCCTGTATTTCTATGGATACCAGATATTCACCTCCGTAATAAGTGTCAACTCCTTCCAGAAAGTACTCGGATTCTTTTTCTTCTCTTCCATCTCAATAATGCCCAACCAGTTTGGCATCAGCTTCCAGCCATATCTGGGGCTTCAGACAGCCAGCGCTGTGATTAATTTCCTCAATCTGTTCCTCGGAGCCTTCTTCATGGTGATGATAGCGGCAGCAGTGCTCATAGGGCTGATATACTCCATATTTCCATTATTCCTCTATGTGGGCATAGTTCTGAGAACCATCCCATGGACCAGGGCGGCAGGAGGCTCGTTCCTGGGCGTGTTTCTGGGGTTCTACATAATATTTCCGCTGCTGCTCTACTCCATGCTCGGAGCTTACAGTACATCATTCCCCTCAATTTGCCCCCAGGCCAACGACGTGAATACGATATCCTCGCTGAACAGCCTTGTTTCCGGCCAAACAACTCCCACATTTGACCCGACAGCTGTAGTCGGCACCTTCCTAAGCCTTATCCAGACCGAGCTGGCAAGTGCATGGACGATAAGCGGCCAGGGGATGTTGACTTATCTGGGCCAGTGCGGCATAGAGCCCTTCGCCTATGGCGGATTTGCGCTTGTAATATCATTCATAATAGGCTTTGATTTCATAGAGGCGGCGGGCAACATACTGGGCGCGCCAAGCCTGTCAGGAGAGGGCGTGCTGAAGAAGATCATCTGATACCATGGCGCCAACAAGACACAACAAGGGCATGCGGGGAACAATCGCCACTACTGTGGTGCTGTTAGCTGTCGCAGCACTCTGTGTGTTAGGGCTGTTCCCTGGCGTGCCAGCAGCACAAAGCCAGGTGCCAAACAACGCCAGGCTCGCCACTCTGCAATGGCTTCCTGTAGCCGGTGTTGGGGTATTGGCGGTGATCGCCGTGGCTGCATTGGTGTTCGTCCTATCCGGCCTGACAAACAGCCAGAACGCCAGGACATGGTCTCGCATGCAGGTCTACGAGGGGCTCCTGTCCATAGTGATGGTGCTAGTATTTGCCGCATTTTCCTTCATATTCACCTTCAGTCCGCAAAACGCTTTCCAGAGCATGGGCCTAGTTCCATCGGAGTGCACCGGCGCGACTACCATACAGACTCTCGGCACCTGCGACATGTCCGCATTCAACAAGGCGGCATTCCAGCTCGCCGATTATTCCTACCTGATATCGTTGGGAGTAAGCATAGTGCCTGACTTGCGCATTACCATATTGCCGATACAGGGACAGCAGTCGATAAAGATAGATTCTAGGATAAAGGCGCTCGTGCCCTGGTCTGGGCCCGCGCTTTTCGGCAGGGCGCTTTCCGCAATGCTATTCGTACTCATACTCAGCCAGGTCCAGCTGCTGCTTCTCTCCGCGTCAACCCTGTTCTTCACATTTTTCATGTCGCTTGGCCTGATTGCCAGGACATTCGGCTTCACAAGGGGCTTCGGCGGGTCGATGATAGCGCTGGGCCTAGGGCTCGGGATAATATATCCGCTGATGGTGAGCATAACATTCGGATTCATAGACACCAACTCATTCTTCCCGTCTATACAATGCCTTGCATCTGCAGCCCCGCAGCAGTGTTTCCTGAACATGTTCCAGAGCTTCCCCAGCATGTTCTGGGGGATAATATCGCCCTCGGTCTCTGCCACGACTAACACCCTTTCAGGGATATCCTCACTTGTGATGAGCATAGGATACTTTGTCGCCGGCCTCACCTTCATACCATTCCTGAATTTCGTGATAGTGGACACATTTATAGTTGACTTCTCAAAAGCAGTAGGAGAGAGGATGGATTTCATGTCCTTGCTCACAACTCTTGCATGAGTGATTGGATGGACAATAAAGTGAAGGGGTTTGCGGTTCTGTTCGCGATAGTGGCAATTGCGCTTACTGCGGTAGTAGGTGTTCTTCCATCCGCAGCTGCACAGACCAGCCAGCAGACAACTGTCCTTCCGGGATGCGCACTCCTTCCACCAAGCATCGCTCAGGAGATAAGCGCCTCTGAATCTTGGTACTGTCCTATTAACCAGCAGATATTCTCACAATGGGAAAGCACCCTGCCCCTCGCATTCGCTGCGGTTATAGTCTCGTTTATGGTGGCTGCCGCAATCCTAATGGCAGGCATAGCCCTCAAGAGCGACAAGATACGCAACTTCGGCACGGGCGAGCTTTATGAAGCCATAGCCACGGCGATGATAGTCGCGGGCTTTCTGTATATCTGCGCGGTACTGTTTGGATTAATACCTGCGGTGGCGGTCGGCGGCTCCAATCCGTACGCGGCCTCCTTCCATCTCATAGGCAGCACATTGGCAACCTCACAGCAGCTCTATACCTCGATATACAACCTATACTACTATTTCGACTACGTCCTTAGCATAAACTTCGGGATAAATCCCAACGTGCCTGGCCTTGGGGTGCAGAAATTCGGCATAGGCGAGGGCTCTGCAGAGGGCAAATTGGGCACGGTTGCCACTGCCGCATACACGATACCCATAACCGTATTCATACTTGACCCGGCCAGAACTATAGGCATATTCCTCGTTGACTCCATGCTCGCCCTCTCAGCAGAGTACTACGCCCTGCAGCTGTTTGCAAGCGCGGCCATACCCGCCTTCATAGTGCCAGGCATTGTGCTCAGGTCCATCTTCCCCACAAGGGCGCTCGGCGGCTTCCTGATAGCCTTGGGCATAGCGTTCTATCTCATCGCCCCAACGCTGTTTGCGCTTGCGTTCTACTTCACCGCGCCAACCCTGCAGGGCAACTTGCAGAACTCGATAAACCAGCTGAGCCAGTACTCTAGCGGAGCATCTATCCAGCCGCAGTCAATCAGCGCCTCCAGCCCGCTGGCCACAACCCTCAGCTCCATACCTACCTCAATGAGCGCGTTCTGGCTGCTTGCACTATTCTTCCCGGCGCTCATCATAGCAATAGTTTACGCTTTCACTACCCAGCTATCGAGGTTCTTGGGCGGGGCAAGCAGGACCGGCTCGAGGCTAAGAGGCTTCATCTGATCCAAAGAGGACAAAAGGCAGTATAAAAAACACATAAAAGGCTTAACGTTCAAGAATGAGTGCGGGCGAATACATGGACAAGAAACTTCTGGTATTCCTTGGGCTGCTCGGCCTCTCGTTCGTGCTGGTCATCATAGCATCGGTGATACCGCTCAGCGCACCGACAGACGTCCTCAAGCTCATACTGCTCGCCGTGGCTGTGGTCGCCAACGTTCTCGCTTTCTCGTCAAGATACTATCTCTACCTCATACTTCCGCTCTTCGAGCAGAGGAAGAGAGACATAGTGATAGCTGACCAGAGCCCGTACTGGCTATCGAGCACATCAGACTCCATCCTTCAGAAGGTGGGGGACGACTTCGTGGCAACTGTTTACATTAACATACCCCTCTACCGCTCTGCCACAGAAATGAGCGACGAGGACAAGCTAAACTTCGCTCAGCAGGTGAGCAGGATGGTGGGCATAAGCAAGGAGCCCACCAGGTTCTCCACCCAGCTGTACGTGATGAACAAGGACGCTTACATACAGAAGCTCAGGGACACCATAACCACGGTCGAGGAAGAGGAGGCCAAGCTCGTCACGGGCAACGCCCCCGCCAACGAGATAGAGAGGGTGAGAGGCAAGGCCGCAATGTGGAGGAAGATGCTTGACAACGTGGGCAGGGGAAGCTCGCTAGAGCTGTCGTCGTACGCCTCCCTCTCCGCAAAGGGAGGGAAGGAGTTCGAGGCGGTGAGTCTCGTGCAGCAGAAGGCAAGGGAGCTGATGTCCGGAATAGGCGCCACATTCGGCGTATCGCCCAACGTGGTCCTTGGCAACGAGCTGCTGAAGTTCGTGGAGCCTGAGTACCTGATTCCGTTCTCGACGATAAGCGAGCAGATAACTAAGAACATACAGGAGGAGGTGATCTGATGGACGAAGAAGGAGTGATGTATCTCGTGTTCGCGCTTCTGATGCCGCTGATAGGCTTCACCATACTGCCAAGCTTCGGCAAGGGCGGATTCGCGATAGTGGCTGCGGCGTTGCTCATACTTGACGTCATACTTGTCATGCTGATGAACTGGGCGGACTTTATCCTCTTTCCGCTTGTCACCAACCTGCTCGGCATAACGTTCCAGCCAGCAGCCGGCTACAAGATAGTCAAGGGGCAGGACTCCATACTCAAGGAGATAAACGGGCTTTACTACGCTACCGGCTTCGTCACAGGGAACCTCTTCGGATACTCTTTCAAGCAGGAGACCGCGCTGCAGGACGAGCAGGGCAAGATGATACAGGCTCCCGACACGTGGGAGAGGGGAGTTATGAGCATCGACTTCCCGTTCAAGTTCCACGTTATCGCGGCTGGGCTGGACTCGCAGAAGGTGAGGGATGAGTTCGAGGGCAAGAGGTCTTATCAGGAGTTCCAGCTTTCGAGGGCGCTGCAGGGCGGCGGCAACGAGGTCACTATAACCGACATACAGAGGAAGATAAACATATTCCAGACGAAGATAGACAGGCTGTCGCAGGGGGAGAGACCACTCGCATCGGTGATGTACTTCGAGACCACCGCGATAGGCGTCAGCGAGAAGGCCGCGCTCGACTCTTTGACTTCGCAGATAAAATCGTTACAGATATCCATGGGCTCGATGGACATAGACCTTGCAAGGGTGCAGGGAAGAGAGCTATACACGCTATTCAAGTTCAACTTCGGCCTCCCCACGAGCTTCGAGGAGATGGCTCTCTACTTCGACCAGCAGGGCTAGCCAGAATCAGATCAGGGATGGTGGCGGCAGAGCTACCTCCCTTCCGCTCTTGCGCAAATACTCATACCTGGCGTACATCTCGTTGTAAAGCCCTATCCACTCCTTGTCGCGGCCGAAGTATCTTGTGTGATCTGAAAGGAGAGTCGATGCATGCTCCCCTATCTCTGCAGCCACGTCTATCTTCAATGAGTACGCGTAGCGCTCAAGCCCCTCCTTGCTCAGTCGCCTTATGTCCTCGACAACCCGGTTCTCCATGAAGTTCTTGCCGACTATCCTCTCAAGCTCACCATTCTTCTTAAGCAGGTCGTTCCTCTCCCTTTCCTGAAGCCCCGAATGCGCTATCCATACCGCGTTCATCTCAAGGAACATCGAGATAGCATCAGTTACCTTCGAACCGGCATCAAGCTGGCGTATCTCCCTCCTTATCATGCTGTAATGCGAGTCCAGAACGCGAAGATACGAGTTCATCCTGTCAATCAGTCTTTGGCTCACTCTCGCGTTCTTGTCGAACGCCCTAAGTATCGGCTCCTCGCCCTCGAAGTCGGTCCCGAGGAAAGTCTTTATCGCCTCCTTCCTCTTGGCCTCATCGCCGTTGATCTTCTCAAACGCAGAGAGCAACATTGCTGCTGATCTGAGGAATTTCCTCGAGCCCTCTGCAGGTACTAAAGCACTGTCAATTCTGTCATCGTCCTTGCAGCTTTCCATTATCTCCCTGACGAGGTTGTCCACAGCGGTCTTTATCTTGGTGTCGTTGGCCCTCCCCTTCAGCCGCTCTATTGTCGCTGCCCCCATTATCCCCTTTGCCTCGTCTATCGGTATCTTGGAGGCGTTGAGCACAGTGAACAAGCCCCTAAATTCCTCTGAGGCAATGTTGTTTACTAACAAGATGTCATCCTTTATGTGGCCCATCGCACTGTTTACCTTTATGTTGAGCTCAGAAATGAAGGAGGGTACGTGCCCTCCTGTCTCCTCGTAAATGGAATTAAGCTCCAGCAGTATCTCAGAGGCGAACCTGTTCGAATGTTCAACTGCCTCAGAGCTTGACATCTTATACTCTAGATACTTGACCGATTTCTTGGCCTGGCTGTACGCGTTCTCGTCCGTTTTCTCGTAAACCTTGCCCAAGCCCTCCATACAGGTTTCAAGGTCGAGTATGCCCCTTACTGCCGTCTCCCTGCAGTGTTTGTGGAGCGCCTTCAGCACCTCTGTTGAGGTATTCCCCTTAGTTTGGTACATCGCATAAACCCCTATTCTAGCCGCAATCTTAGTTCCCTCTACGACGGCACTTCCCCTGTATAAAAAATGGGTTTCCTTATATATAAATGTTGCGATTTTCGACTGTAAGCTTTAAATACCAGCTCGAAGGGTTGGCTCCCTCGACAGGAATATCGGCCAATCGGTTGCACAAACTATTTATACCTGCAATCAGTAGTGTTATCGATAAGATGACCCTCCTGAAGCTTCAGCACATAATGAGCAACGAGATAGGGAAGAGGTCTTTCTTCTCCAGGCCGCCTGAGCCGCCTGCTGGTGTGCTGCTGAGCGACCCATTCGAGTCCATTTACGTTGGCACAACCAAGATATTCAAGGTGCCGTTCACCTGGTCCTACATGAACCTCACAAACCCCCACATCTCCGTGGTCGGAATAACCGGTTCGGGTAAGAGCTTCTTCGTCAAGACCCTGCTGATCAGGGCGAGCTACGTCTGGAACACCAACGCCGTCATCATAGACTGGGCAGGAGAGTACAAGGCATGGGTCAAGCAGACCGGCGGCATAGTGGTCTCGCTCGCTAAGGGCGACTACCTCAACATAATGGACCTATCCGGCATGAAGCCGCTCGACAGGTCAAAGCAGATTATGAACTCATTCGACATACTAACTGACATCGCGCTTTATCCTGAGCAGAAGCGAATAACTGAGGAGGCGCTGGAGCAGGCTTACCTCAACGCTGGCTTCATACCCTCCGAAAGAGCGCCTGAAGGCAAGGACGCGCCTACGCTCAAGGAGGTGATAAGTCTTCTGCAGGAGAAGCTGCAGGAGGGAACCTACGAGTACCCGGCGGAGCTGGAGAACGCGATCTACCGACTCAGGCAGTTTGCCAGGGAAGGCGAAGATTACTTCTCGAGGAAGAGCACACTTGACATCGGCAAGCTCGCCCAGTCTGGTCTGGTCTCTATCGACCTCTCATCCCTGCCTGACGAGAAGTTCAGGGCGCTCGCAGCTCTGTTCATACTACAGACACTCAAGGAAAAGATGAGGAGCGAGGGATTCACCGACATCAAGGGGCTCAAGGCGATAGTGGTTCTCGACGAGGCGTGGAAGGTCGCGAGCGACGAAAAGAGCGATGCCATCATGATAGTGAGGGAGGGAAGAAAGTACCAGTTCGGCCTTATAGTGGCATCGCAGAACCCGACCGACATAAACGAGGCGATATTCTCCAACGTGGGCACATCATTCATACTCAGGATAAAGTTCGAGAAGTTCATGAACTACCTGCAGGGCTCGCTCAACTTCTCCAACTTCATAAGGAGCGAGATAAGCAAGTTCGGGGTGGGCCAGGCCGCGGTTGAGATGGCATTCCAGACCGCGCTCAGGTTCCCCGAGACCTTCCTCCTTGAGAAGATACAGGGCGAGGAGCCGCTTTACGTATACACCCTAGACATGTCCGACGTGCTAACGCAGAGCGAGCTCTCGGCTAACGTGCTTCAGAGGGACTACCAGTTCGAGAAGGACGAGCTGAAGAACAAGTTCATAGAGTACAACCTGAGCAGCGACGGGATAGAGGAGATATTCAGCATGATGAACAGCCAGAGCAGGAACATGAAGATGCTTGACCTTGTGAAGGAGCTGAAGAAGAGCGGGATAAGCATAGCGAACACCGTAGCCTTCCTCAAGAGCCTAAGCATCGACGACCCGCTCATAACGAGGATAATCTCGAGTTCAGGTATAGATAATGCCCAAGTCTAGCACTTTCACCATACCCAGGCAGGACCTGAGGAGGATACTTGTCATCTACAGCGTCAGCGAGAAGAACATACAGGGGCTGTTCGCTTCCATGGAAAAGGCTCATAGGCACATAAACGTCATCTCCTTCGCCGCGCTACTCGAGAAGGCCAGCGTGGACAGGGACAAGAGCGCCAACATACTGAGGAGGCTAGGGATGGACGACATAGCGATAAGGACCATCTTCAACATGGTCGACGAGCAGAAGATAAGCGCGGAGACCGGAAGGGTATACAACGTTACGATTGATTTCAGCTGATTAGGATTGATTATATGCCGGGCAAGGAAGATAGATGCATAATCTGTGGGGAGCCGAGGCGCGGGCTCAGGGTGAAAGAGGACTATCAGATAAGGGCCATAAGGTGGTTCAAGAAGAACATACTGAGGAACGAGAAGGGCTACGGCTTGGTGGTATGCAAGGAGTGCTACCCCAAGTACAAGAAGGCCAAGGACTCCTACAACAAAAAGCAGGGAATCTACATAGGCATAGGTGTTCTGTTCGCATTCGCCCTAGGCGTCTTCTCTGGGGGCAACATCCTGCCCGCAATCCTCTACGGTGCCATAGTGATTCTGTTCATGTACGCGCTGTCACAGATAAGCTACATGCCGGACGTAATAACCGCCGCGCAACCCAAGAAAAACGAGCCAAAGAGGAGGGCGTGAGCGCCTTCGCCTAACGGGCGTTTTCCTCTCGTCTTGCGCCGATAAATGCCGACGCAAAGCTATTTATATAGCTTTTTCTTAATACAAGTAATCCCGCTTTTCGGGACAGGGTTGGTCATTTGCCTGATGAAGTAGTCAACGTAATCGAGCCTAAAACCGATGAGATAAAGCTCAAGGGCGCCCTATCGGGAAGCTACGAGCAGATACAGACAAGGCTCTCCTCGCTCCAGCTCTTCTCAACGGACATAACCAACGACGGCCTTACTATCCTCAGGGTGGAAAGCAGGGACATACAGAAGAGGCCCTTCCTTTTCGTGATAATAACGCTGGGAAGGGACGGCGTTTCCATCAAGTACACCATTGGCCTCGACTCCAGCCCCAAAATGAGGAGGCTTTACGTGCTCCAGTCGCTGGTGAGCATACTCGCGCTTGTAACAGATCTCTACCATGTGGAGGACACAGAGTTATACCAGCACCTTGATTCCTCAATAGACGAGGTGCTGGGCTCCGTCTCGCAGAGCTACTCCACTCTGTTCAACAACTACGACTCGCTGTTCAACGAGTTCAGGGAGCTGAAGAGGAGGAACATAGAGCTCACATCGTCGAACAAGAACCTGACCGTGCAGGCGACCCAGCTCAGCGACCAGAACCAGGAGCTGGCATCCAGGCTGAAGATACTCGAGACATACTCTGACGAGGCGCTGATGGTGATGGTGGAGGACTGGATAGAGTCGCACGACAACACGATAGACGTCAACGGCTTCGCCAACACGTACAAGATAGTTCCGACGAGGGTGGAGGAGATGCTTAACAAGATGGTCTCGCTGAATTACATAGAGCTGAAGGGATGATACGATGATATACACCGTCAGGGTCAACAAGCGGCTGCGTTACATAAAGGTCTACGCCATAAAGCAGAAGGTGGGCCACCACGACACCTTCATGACGAAGTTCTTCACCAAGATCTTCAACCCCGCCAAGAAGGAGGAGGGGGCGATGTCCACACAATAGTTTAAGTTGAGCTGAGCTGATGCCGATAAACCTCAAGAGTTTCAGCATCAAGGAGATTGCGATAATAGCCGCGATAGCGATAGTGCTGGCGGTAATCGGCATTGCGCTCTATACCACCTCGGTGCTCTCTGCATACAAAGCTCAGGCTGCGCTTTCCGCTAATGTTATACCTCCGTTCTCCACGGTTGGGGCACACATATCAAGCCAGAACCTTCTCACATACAACAATGGCGCTCAGCTGGCCCCATACGTGCTGGTTTCATACTCCGCCACAAACTCCACTTACGTGGTAGCTAACTCAACGCTCTTCAAGTCCCAGATTCCCTCAAGGATATACTTTCTGAATATAAGCGACGAATGCTTCAACTGCGGTAACACTACCTCAATCGAGCAGTCCATAGTCTCGGATCTTGTGCACTTCAGGGTGATAAACAGTTCCGTGTCCGTGTCGCAGATATCGATAAGCAACATCGGCACGATACAGCCTAACTCGATACTCATAGTGCTAAACGGTCTTATGCCCTCTTCAATGTTTACCAACATGAGCCGCAGCAAGGTCAGCACAATGCAGTACCTGCTCCAAAAGGGGACAAGCATACTATACACGGGGCAGGACTTCTCACACGTGCTTCTTCCAGGTTCAATAGTAGTACCCAACCCCAACCCCTTGCCTAGCTTCATGGCTACCAGCCCCGGGAACGCCACCCTCCGCACTCTGAATTATTTCCTGCCGTCACCCACTTTCGCATTCTCGAGTGGAACCAATCTTGGGGGAATAACTTACGTAAACGCCTACAACGGGTCTGTGGTCGCCTTCCCTAACACTCCTAACTCCTGGCAGAACAGCACATATGTCGGCTTCGACATATCTAAGGCCATACTGGGCCTATTCTGGCTTCAGAAATACGCCTCTGGCACCGGATTCCAGCAGCTGGCAGTCAAGGGAACTAACGTCACTTCGGGAGAGATGGGTGTAGCACTGACGGACATAAACTTCCCCTACTCATACCAGAACGTGGCAATGGCAAACTCGGGCGGGCTTAGGACTATAGTCTATGCCTACAGCGTAGTTGGCATGAAGCTGACAAATATCACTTACGTTCTGATATACAGCGCCCCTCACTTCACACTCAACGGCACTGTAGCCCTGCCCTCCAAAGTTACCCCCGTGCAACAGGTGCCGCTTACAATGACTATATTCAGCAATACGTCAAGTGGTGTGAACATACAGCCCCACCTCACTATCTACAATATTTACAACAAGACTGTGCTCACCGAGCCCCTTTCCGCTACAAGCATACACGGCAACTTCACGTTCCTCAAGTATCTCACACTTAACCTGCCTCCAGGACAGTATGTCGCTCTGCTGCAAAGCTTTTCAGGAATACAGTATGGCGGCGGATACTTCTCGGTTTACCCGATAGACATATCGCAGACCTATCGCAACTTCACTACACAGGCGTTCAATTTCTATCTCGTTTCAGGTGGCCAGCCCATCACCGGAATGCCCTACGACATATCGCTCAACGGGCTCTACAAGGCGAATGGTACGGTGCAGAACGGCACCATCTACTATAAGCTCCCCAGCGGCACCCCGGCCATATACGGCTCCCTCAATTTCAACGTGACTATGCCCTCACTTTCACAGAGCGTCTACTACGCATCATTCAACGCCCCTCCGATAATAACCATAAACAAGCAGTACGTTGAGCTGGGCATAGTCGGCATAATCGTGCTGCTCATGGTCGTGCTGGTGAAGGCGCCCAACAGGGACGAGTTCTACATAGACGTGCCCAGCCTGCCAAGGATGCAGAGGACCGAGATAAAGCTCAAGCCCAGGGAGCTGCTCGCGGTGTTCGACAAGCTCAACCTCTACTACCACTGGAAGTTCATGCCCCTCTCCAAGGCCGAGCTTAGGACGGGCATAGCGACCAACATAAGGTTCGGCAACATGCCCGTGAGCCTCACATACGGCAACGTGGAGATAGTGCTGGACCAGATGGCTGTCAAGGGCTATGTAGAGGGGGCCGACGAGCTGTACGCGCCCAAGGACTGGATAAAGCAGAGCGGGCACGACATAGACTACCTTGCCACCTTCAAGAAGATGAGGATTTACCTCGTCACACACGCATACGTGTTCACCGACATAGACTCGAGCAACCTCGCCGACATAGTGGCGACGCTGCACGGAGAGAGGAAGTACATAGCGATTCACTCGAAGACCAGCAAGTTCCAGAAGCTGCCCATCTACGCGAACTCGAAGACCTACCTCGTCTTCCTCAACTCATACGCGCTCGACGAGTTCAGGGACGGGATGAACAACTCGATGACAAAGGAGGCTGAGGAGCTGAAGATATACATATCGACGGGATACGTGAAGCTCATCGACGCGGACAACCCCGACGAGATGCTGGAATAAAATTTTGAGGACAAGCCGTAAAACTTTCTACTCTTCTTCTTTCTCTTCCGTGTCCTCTTCTTCCGATTGTACTGGTTGCAAGGCGGTAATCTCCGTGACCTCGTCCATCGGCTCGCCCTTGCCATTCATCTTGACATTGGGGTAGTGCTTCGAGACCAGGGCGGTGACCTTGTCCAGTATCTTCTTCTCGTCCTTGCCGGTGAGGCCGCTCAGGTCCATCGAGAGCTGCTTGGTGTACCTCATTATCATCTTGTACCTGTTGGTCTCGCTGTTGAGCGCCATCTTGCCGCTCACGTATCTCTGGACTCCCCTTGCCGCGTCCATAACCGCCAGCTTTATCTCCTCGATTATCTCCTCCTCCTGAGCCACCGACTCCTTGCCCACTCCCGAGTAGGGTATGTGCACGGAGGATATGTTGACCAGCACGCTGACCGGCTGTGTGTCCATATCTATCTTGTACCTCCTCCACTGTATGTCCTTGACCGCCACCGTTATTGCGCAACTTCCGCTGTCGAACAGAAGCGGCACGCGGTTTGCGAATCTAAGTATGCTGCCCTCGTATCCTGTTTCGGTCTTCCTTCCCGCCTGTCCGCCGAACGCCACAGCTGCCTCCACTATGAACGGGATTCCACCCCTGAAAACCTTTGCCTTCCTCTCTATCACTACCATGAATTCCGGGTTGAGTATGTTCCTCACGGCGACCTTTACCTGCTCCTCCCCTATCGGCATTATCGATATCGCATCCGGAGCTATCCACTTCACCTGCTTGAACGCCTTTATCATCTTGTCCGCGTCGTCCCAGCTCATCTTCTTCGGGTCCTTCTCGAAGTCCACGTCCTTTGCGAACTCCTTCAGCTCCGCCACCTTATTCGGGGTGACGCGGGAGAAGAACTCAACCATGAATGATGATATCTTCCTGCTCTCGCTCGTATGCGCGAAGTCGAGGAGGTCGTTTATCGCAAGGCCGAGCGGGTGCGGCTTGGCAGGCTTCGGCCTCTCTGGCACAGTCTCAACTGCCCTAACGAACGTGCTTTCCTTACCTTCAGGGTCTATGAACTTGAGCTGCATGTGCGGGTTCGACAACGCTGTCCTCCTTAGGTACTCGAACACCCCGTGGTCGCTGTTCTCGTACTTCACATCAGCAAACTCGCCGTAGACTCGCAGACCCTGGAATTTCTCCTCGATGTCGACAAGGTTGTTGACCACCGGCTTGTTCTTCACGGTGTCGATAGAAATCTCGCATGAGTAAGCCTTCCCGGTGCCGGTGCACGAGCTCGCCTTGATCGGCTTGCCCGTAGTCATCTGGGAGAACATTGTGCATCCCGCAGCACCGATTCCCTGCTGCCCCCTCTGCTGCATGTACCTGTTGAACTTGGTTCCCGCGAGCACGGTAGCCAACGCCTTGCCTATGTAGGTCTTCGGTATGCCCGGGCCGTTGTCCGCCACCATTATGGAGTATTTCTCCTCGCCTATGTTCTTCAGCTCAACGGTTATGTCCGGCAGTATGCCGGCCTCCTCGCAGGCGTCCAGGCTGTTGGTCACGTACTCGTGCACCAGCGTGACGAGCGACCTTATCTTGCCCGAGTAGCCAAGCATCTGCCTGTTCTTCTTGAAGAACTCCGACACGGAGTGCTCCTTGAACTCCTTGAATATCTCCTCTGCTCTCTTTACCTCCATCTAATCGTCCTCCTTGTGCCTAGAATCCCGGCATGGCCCTCTGCGCCTTGTTCTTCCTGTGCGCTGCCTCCATGCGCATGTAGGCCAGCTTGTGGGTGCCCCCGTCTATCAGGGTATCCATAGCAGCCTCGGCCTCAGTTATCTCGTCAATCGTGCCTATGAAGCTTACAGTGTCGCCGTAAACGCTTATCCTTGCACCGGTAACCTCTTCAATGTATCGCTTTGTCCTCCCGTTCTCCCCTATGATCCTGGCCTTTACCTGCATCACCCTCTTGCTGCTTCCGAACAGGTGGCCTATGTCCTTCGTCGTGAAATAGTAGTCGTTCTCAACCAGCTTGGCCGCCACGTCGACATCGAAGCCCCTTCCGAAGGCCGCCAGGACCCCCTTCGCCGAGAACTCGGCATAGGGCTCCCCCTCCAGCTCTATGGTTCCCTCCGTCACCATAATTATCTTGCAACCGCCGCAGAGCTTTGATATCTTCTTGATGGCCGCGGGCTCTCCCTTGAGCTTCCTCGCCCTCTCCACCGGTATAAGTATGCTATCCATCCCTCTCACTTTCACTACTCTATGCCCTGAACCTATTTTAAGCCTTGCTGTTATACGAGAGTAATCTCTTATAAGTTTGCAGCATTGCACTGTTCCGCTAATTCCTTAAAGCCGAAAGCTTTAAATATCTGAGCTATCACAATAACAATCGTGATTCATTCATGATTCTTGCATAGAAGTTTCATGACTGACTCTGATGTGTGTTTGGATGCGCACTAAAAAGGAATTGGAGAACGAGCTTAGGACCATGAGGGGGCAGATAGCTGGCCTCAAGACCGAGAGCTCGACCATAAGCACCGTCATAGCCGAGAAGGCGAAGGCGGAGGACACCACGTCCAACATACTGATGCTTTACAAGATAATGCTGGAGAACAACAAGCAGACCCAGATGATGCTCAAGCAGCTCTCCAACAACGTCGAGGCCCTCGCCACGGAGATAGGCGGAGGGATTGAGGATGAGGCTTACCAGAACGACGCCCTTCAGGGAATGCCGGAGAGGCGTGAGCTCCCGATATCGGGGCTCGACGCGAGGATAATCCAGTTCATACAGGTGAGCGGGAAGATGGTCTGCGCGGATGACATAAAGTCTAACATGAATTACAAGGGAAGGAATGCGGCCTCGTCCAGGCTGAACAAGCTCTACAAGCAGGGAGTGCTCGAGAGATACCAGCTGGGCCACAAGGTCTATTACAAATATGATGCTGGCAAGGCGACCAACCTGCTAATTGTTTCACCCCCACAGTAACAGGGAGGCCGCGTCGAGACCCGCGGCCTCCACCCTAATTTCCGGGACAACGGCGGGGCCTGCCAGGCTTATGATTCCCAGCGTAGGCTTAGCTACTTTTATATACCTTAGCCGCTTATTGTATCTGATTTAATGGAGGGCGAAAGCAGCGCTGCGGAGCTGAGGGAGCTTATCTCCTCGCTACCCTACTCTTACAAGGTAACCGATTACTCCACGGAGATAAAGTCCGCATACGAGAAGTACGAGGGCAAGAGCGTCTCGGTCGCGGGCAGGCTGGTGGGTTTCAGGAAGTCGGGCAAGCTGATTTTCGCAGACCTCCAGGACAGCAAGGGCAAGATACAGATATTCATCGAGTTCTCGGCGGTGGGCGAGCATGTGTTTGAGCAGGCCAAGAGGCTCAACGCGGGAGACATCATAGGCGCATCCGGCACCATAATGAAGACCAACAACGGGGAGATAAGCGTGAAGGCGGCGGAGTACTCCATGCTCGCCAAGGCGATACGCATGCTTCCGGACAAGTGGCACGGCATACAGGACGTCGAGACCAGGTACAGGAAGAGGCACCTCGACCTGATAATGAACCCGGACATAAAGGAGGTGTTCGTCAAGCGTTCCAAGACGATTAGGCTAATACAGGCATTTCTCGACAAGAAGGGGTTCACCGAGTTCGAGACCCCGGTAATCCAGCCCCTCTACGGCGGCGCGGACGCGGAGCCGTTCAGGACTCAGGTCAACACGCTGAACGAGAGCCACTACCTGCGAATATCTGACGAGCTGTACCTCAAGAGGCTGATAATAGGCGGCTTCGACAGGGTCTACGAGATATGCAGGGACTTCAGGAACGAGGACATCGACTCAACGCACAGCCCCGAGTTCACCATGATAGAGTGGTACCAGGCATACGCGGACTACAAGGATATGATGAGGCTCACGGAGGGCATGATAAACTCGGTGGCGATGAAGATACTGGGCACCGACCAGATAACCTACCTCGGCAAGCCAATCAGCCTGAAGAAGCCGTTCAACAGGATAAGCTTCATAGACTCCATCAACGAGAAGGCGGGGACGAACGTGCTCAAGCTCAGCGACGAGCAGCTCTTTGCAGTGGCAGAGGGCAAGGGGATCAGGTTCGAGAAGGGAAAGAGGAACAGGGCGCACGCATACGGAAAGCTTTTCGACGTCCTTGTCCAGCCCGAGCTGGTCCAGCCCACTTTCGTGATAGACTTCCCGAGGGAGACCTCGCCGCTCACCAGGCCGAAGAGGGGCAAGCCCAAGCTGGTTGAGAGGTTCGAGCTGTTCGTATCCGGGCTCGAGATCGCGAACTCCTACTCCGAGCTTAACAATCCGATAATACAGAGGGAGAACTTCGAGGCCGAGATGAGGAAGGCGGAGCAGGGCGACAAGGAGGCCGAGCCGCTCGACATGGACTTCATCGAGGCGATGGAGCAGGGCATGCCGCCCACGGGCGGGGTGGGGCTGGGCATAGACAGATTGGTTATGCTCCTGACTGACAAGGCATCGATCAAGGAGGTCATACTCTTCCCCATGGAGAAACGTCTACTTCCTCTCGATCTCAAACTTGCCAAGGATCAAAGAGAACTAGCGGTCTAGGAACTCTTTTGGCTTAACCATCCTTATCCTGCCGAATCTTCGCAGCGTCAATATGTGCTTGTCCCCCGATACCACATAATCCGCGTTTGCCACTAAGGCGCATTCCAATATCATGTTATCAGAAGGGTCGTCTTTTATGGCAGTCACCTTGACCGATGCCTTCACCATGGTCGCTATCTCCGATATCAGGGCCTTGAACCTTGCCTTCTGCTCATAGGTAAAGTTGAATCTGGGATAATCCAGTACACGTGAGAGTTCCTCGAACTGCTCATAGGATATGAACAGCTCTATTTCGCCCTCTACTACCCTTCTCAGTATCTCGTGAGGAGCGCCATTCCATCCGAGCGCCGAAATCAATATATTTGTATCAAGGACTACTTTTCTCTTGCCCATCTAACAGCCCCATCTGTATCGCTCAGATTTACCTTTTGGCTCTTTAAGTGGGCTCTTAGCTCCTTAGAAAGCGACTCAAACTCTATCTTAACCGAGGGTATGTTTACCTTTTTGAACAGCACCCCTCCCTTAACCGCGATGGCCACAAACCTGTCGGTGTTCACAAAGCCCTCCCGCCTTCTTATCTTTTGGGGCACTACCAGTTGACCCTTCCCAGACATCTTGACTAACTCCTCCTCCATATCCATCAATATTGGTTCAACTGTTGAACTATTTAACTGTTCTCTTTTCAGTCAATAAGCCCTTCAGCTTCCTGAAGTCTTCCTCGATTAGCGGCACGTGCTTCTTGAGGCGGACAGCGGCGGCAGGATGTATTGTAGAGAAGTAGGTTATGCCATCTTTCTTCGTTATTCTTCCGTGGTTCTCCATTATGTTGTCCATATCGACCAGAATCCTCCCCGACAGGGAGCCCAGGGTCACCACAACTTCGGGTTTCACTATCTCTATCTGACGCATCAGGAACTCCCTGCACGCAGTAACCTCATCGTCAGTGGGCATTCGGTTCTCAGGAGGGAAGAACTGCACCGCGCTTGTTATGTAAATGTTCTCCCTGCTAGTACCAGCGATCTTGAACAGGTGGTCCAGAAGCCTGCCGCTTATTCCTATGAACGGCCTTCTCTGTATGTCCTCGTTCCTTCCTGGCGCCTGGCCCACTACCATCAGCTTTGCGTCAAGCGGTCCGTGGCCTGGGACAAGGTTCCTGCTCAGGTCCCATCCCTTGCTCTTTCCAGGCAGGGCGGCATACTCCATGTTGAGCTTGTCCATGCTCTCCATCTTATTCACATACGCATCAGCATCACTGAGCGCCGCGCGTATGTTGTCAAACGGTATCGCCTTCATGGCCTTCTCCATCTCCATCCATGCTGAGGCCTGTATCTCCTTCTTCTGAATCGTGGGCTTGATTGGGCGAGGCAGCCTTGCTAGAAAGAAGGCAACGCTCTTCTCCACCTTAATCCTGTTCCTCGTGAAGAGATACTTTGTCTCCTGCTTGAAGTAGGGGATGAGCCTGACCCTTATGCCGCTCTCCTCTCGCGTCTCCCTCACCGCTGCGTCAGCCATGTTCTCCCCCTTCTCCACATGGCCCTTGGGGAATCCCCAGTAACCGCCGCGTCCCCTTGACTTGAGCATAAGGTACACGCGCTTGCCCTCCTTGTAAGTGTAAACGATTGCACCGCCGCTATATTCGAACTTCATCTTATCATCTCATCTGTGCGCAGCCGCTGCAACAAGCTCTGCCGCGCAGTTCATCGGGCTGCCTCTGGTGCCCGATGCGAACAGGTTGTATACCGCCGACTGCACCTGCTCAACGGCGCCGGAGTCTCCCGACCCGCAGCTCTGCGCCGCCGTGCTATTGTATAACGTTATGAACTCGTAATTTACAAATGTGTACCCTCCCGAGATGTTGTAGGGCAGGGCGTAGTAGCTGACCGTGGCCGTGTTGTTTCCCTCAGCAACCAGTGCGCTTTTGACCGTTATCCCGTTCCTCAGCAGCAGGGCGCTCGAGCTCAGTGTCGAGTTATACGTGCCCACTATGCTTCCGGAGACCGCCCTGTTGGAAACCGATGCCAGCACATAGGTGTTGTACACTGTTGAGTTGCCGTTGGGAGGGCCAAGCGCGAACACCGTTCCGTTGTTGTTTGCCCCAAGAAGCCTTACGCTCTGCATCGAGGCGTTAAGGCTGGAAAAGACGCCTGCATAGAGCAGAGACTGTGTTGGCGCTGCGGTTACGGTTAACTGGATTGGGGATGAGATGGCGCTATGGTAATCCACCGAGACAGAGAACGCCACTATCCCGATTAACAGGGCGAGAATCAAGCCCGGGATGAAGTACCCTTCGTGTCTCACAACATGTTTAGCCTTTGCTACCTTCTTCTCCCGCTTCCCCAGCGATAGACCAAACCTTCCGGCCAAGAGCAGCATGATTACTATCGCAGCGTAGAATAGCAGCTGCCCCGCGAAGAGGTGGAACGCGCCTATGGCGCTGCCCAGCCCGTAGTATAGCCAGACCAGCGACAGGGAGAGCATCCTTAGCACGTTAAGCAGCAGCAGGAGCAGCACTCCGCACGCAACAAATGCGTATTTGCGCAGATTCTTGCCCTCGTAAAGGTACGCAACCGGGACAAGGAACATCAGCATAGCCACAAAGAAGCCCAGCGATACGCATGTGGTCGATATCGATATGCTGGTAGTGGAAGGGGCAGTTATCATCAGTCCGCTCTGCGCGACGTGGGTTCCCAATGCGCTGAGTATGCCGTATATCAGGTTGGAGTTAAGCAGCGCGAAGCCCTGGTTGAGGCCGAGCAAAGGTAGCAGTATCAGGGGAGAGGCAAAGAGGGTGTACAGTATCGGATACCTCAGCCTCTTCACTCCGTCCACGCCGAACACCGCCAACACGATTGCGGCAAGAAGCAGCGGGAAGAGAAGCGCGTCTATCCTGTATGTAATGAAAAGGTAGGATAGGCTGACCCGCGCATACGACAGCGCAAGGAAGTAAATCACCAGCACGGCGAGCGCGTAGGCGATGTTCTTCCAGTTCCTGTTCAGCTCAAGCTTCTCCTTGAGCCCGAAGGCGAGGAAGACGAAGGACATGAGCATAACGACTATCACGTAGGTGCTCGGATCCGTATCAAGTATGCTAGGGTTGGTTATCCAGATTGAGTTGAACGCGCCTACAAGGAAGGCGACCATGACGATGGCCATCCCCAATGTCTTGGCTCCCTTGTAGTTCATGTGTATACCAGAATAAAAGTCCTCAGTCGATATGGTCGTCATCACGTGTCAGTAGTTACTCTTCTCCTCATCGGACTATTTATCATCAGTAAGGAGGTTGTGTAACCAAAGTATAAAATAGTGGTGGTATCATCTATTACTGTCCCCGGGGTATGGCTATGCACTATTCAAAGCTGAACGACAAAACCTTTCTCGTAAGGCTGGAAAAAGGGGAGAAGGTAAACGGCTCGATAAAGCGGTTCTGCGAGTCGCATAAGGTAACAAACGCGTACTTCCTAGGGATTGGATCCATAGAGAATCCGGTACTGGCACATTACAGGGTAGACAACAGGGCCTATAAGGAGAAGCCCATGCAGGGAATCTTCGAGATAACGAGCCTCATCGGCACGGTGGGGATGTTCGAGGGCGCACCGCTGGTGCACAGTCACATCAACATATCCGACGACGAGATGAGGGTGTTCGGAGGCCATCTGGTCGACACCGATGTCTCGGCGACTGTTGAACTCGTTGTAAAGGACCTAGAAAGCGCAAAGACGAAGAAGCACAGCGAAGAGATAGGCCTTAAGCTGTTTGAGCTTGACGAAAGGATGTGAGCATGGCTAAGGGCTACAGATATGTCGACCACACCGCGGATGTCGAGTACATAGCCAGCGGCGCAACCATCGAGAAGGCATTCAGCAACGCCTTCGTAGGGCTGTTCGCAACCCTCTCGGAGATAAAGGACGTAAAGAAGCAGAGGTCTGAGACCAAGCTGATGAAGATAAAGGACAGCGCAAAAAGCATGGAGGACCTTCTGTGGTACTCGCTTCAGGACGCGCTATCCGCAGCAGACTCGACCGCGGTATTCCCATACGGCGTCAAGTCGCTTGAGATAACGGAGAAGAGGGGCAAGTTCTGGCTCAATGCCGTGCTGCTTTGCAAGGCGCAGGACCAGAAGCACGGCCACTTCGATGTCAAGGGCATAGCGAGATACGACCTCGCCATAAAGAAAGTCGGAAGGCTGTACTCCGTAAGCGTGGTTGTGGACGTATGATTTTCCCATAATCCACCAACGCCCAAGGGCCGTTTTTGAGCGTAATAAGCACCGATTTGTCCCATGTAAAGAGGGTTTTTAAGCTTTACGCCCGCATTAACCCAAACCTTATATATTTCGGAACATCAATCACTAACGATAGAGATGTTTGTGATAAAAAGGCAGAGTGGACAGGAGATTGGGGCAGGCAATGCAGAAGACTACCGTATGGCTCATGTAAGGGGTCTTGTCGCAAAGTTTACCGATGACATAGCAAAGACATGCAAGTTTGATTCAGCCATAAAATACCCCAACGTACGCTTAGATCCGAAACTAAAATCCTTTGCCGAGTACGAGCCTAAGTACAACGAAATCCGTATACAGGGCGATTTTACCAGCGATTTTGGCCATGTGATAATCAAGGGAACCAAGGCTTATGATTTGCTGCTGCGCAAGTGCATAGGAAATCATAATGTCCCCATAGCGCTTCTTCCAGATAGGATTCTGTTGAGGGTAAAAGACTCTTTTGACAGCATGTTATTCCATGAGTGCGCTCATGCCGTACACGATACTGTGACCGACAGGGTTGGTAAAGTGGGCTTTTTTGATAAGGTTAAGTTACTTGGTGCCGATCCCCACAAAGGGATGGTTCTGGATGAGACCGTTGCGTATCTAATCGAAGGTGCCATGTCCGACCCATCGCAAGAGGCCCTGGCCAATCTGGTACTGATTAATCAATTGTTTGCCGGAACCGACACCACGGCATATAAGCGCAGTTATGTAGAGCGTGCAAGCCTGACAAACAGGTTACTTGATGGATTGGAGGACTTGAAGCACACCTACTCGAGTCTCGGGCTCGGGCACGTCGAGAGCTCAATGTATTACGGCGCCAGGCACTACGGAAGCACCGCTGCGCTGGGACTTCAAACATTGAACGGGGAAAAGCGGAGCAACATCATGGCCAAGGTCATCAGGGCAGTGGACTACGAGCAACTGTATCAGACAATCGCACCAATAATAGCTGCGGGCCAGCAGATAATGCATCGTCACTTCGAAATTCTGGGCTCAGGGCTGAACCAGTACTTGCAGAAAAGCACAGCCCATACTGTGTAAGCCGAAAGTAGTCTCTTTAGTGTAAAGCCAGGAGAGGGAGTTGAACCCCCCTTTACCGCTCTGCAGGCGGTCGCATGGCCGATCTGCCATCCTGGCCTAACAGGGATTTGTGACCCGCAATATTTATATTTATCCACTCTTTATTATGTTGGGGTAACAATCATGCTCAACCTAAAGAATATACCGTCCGAACTGGTCACACAGACCGAAACCTTCGACATCAAGACGCCTATAACCCAGATAATACCCGTCCTGAAGAAGTACCCTTCCGTGCTCATCAACAAGGGCAAGGAGTACTATGGCGTCGTGGATGCAAGGACGATATACAGGGCAAGGCCGAGCCTTACCATGTCAAAGGGACAGAGCGCGGAGAAGTTCGCGGTCGTGGCTCCCAGGATAACGAACAGCACATCGCTCGACGACCTTGTGTATTACTTCTATAGGACGGGCGTAAAGGCCCTTCCATTCATGGTCGCGGGCAAGGTTACCGGCGTCCTGGAGAGGAACACGATGCTCAAGATACTGCTCTCTACCGAATCGCTCAAGGAGATACGCATAGGCGAGGCTATGACCACTCCCGTGCTCGGGATAGCGCCAAACTCCTCTCTCGCGCAGGCCAAGGCCGCGATGAGGGACCACAAGGTTAACAGGCTCGTGGTGGTTGAGGGAAAGCACCTCAGGGGAATAATCACCAATCACGATATCATACACAAGTACATGAAGTCCGGCCAGAGGCTTCCGGAGATGAAGACCATGGTCTACAGCCCAGCCAACGTGCCCGTAAGCAGCATAATGGAGGCCGAGCCGCTACACATAGACGAGAGCAAGAGCCTTGTCGAGGGAGTGCGCATTCTGATAGAGAACAAGGTCTCATCCGTCATTGTGGTAAAGAGGAACACTCCGGTTGGCATACTGACCGTGACTGACGTTCTGGAGAGCGTGATGGCCAGGACAAAGATAAAGGACAGGAGGGTATTCCTGTCGGGTCTGGACCAGCACACCTACGAGTACGAGGACCAGGTGAGGGAGACTCTCGCCGAGTTCATAGACTCCATGGAGAAGATGAACAGGGTCAAGGTTGATTACATAACGATGAGGGTCAAGGGCATAAAGGGAGAGAGGGAGTACGAGCTTTATGTGAGACTCTCTCTGGGCAGGCAGGGCATCATCACCATATCCACCACCAAGTTCCTCTTCACCGACGCGTTCAAGGACCTGATGAAGAAGCTCAAGGAGCAGGTGAGGAAGGAAAAGGAGAAGGCCCTCACGGTAAGGAAAGTAACCAAGCAATCAGAGATGGAGGAATGATTCCAACAACGCTATCGAGGTCCAAGAGAGGGCAGTCAAGCATAGAGCTTCTCATAACCCTATCGTTCGGCCTTATAGTACTGCTGCCCATCGTCATACTCGCCTTCATACAGATATCGACCTCGACCTCGACGCTGGCTACCACAGAGGCCCAGGCGGCTGCCACCAAGTTGGCTAGCATAACCGTGTCTGTGGGCTCGCAGGGCTTCCCGGCAAAGCAGCTGGTGCTGATACAGATACCGCCCAACATAAACAACATCCTTGTGGGCACATCGAGCAACGGGGTGGGCCACCAGATAATATTCATAGTGAACACCAACGCAGGGCCGAGCTACGTGACCGCATACACACCGGTCAACGTGAGCGGGTACATAGAGCAGCTGGCGCAGACCGGAACCTACCTTATCAACGTGAGCGCGCAGAACAGGTGCCCGTCCAACGGCGCGGTGCCGTGCGTATACATAAAAGCAGTTTAATCCCTTCTTCTTCAGTTCTCACTCCGCAACCCTGAACCTTGGGTTCTCAGTGTCCAGGTGCAGCGAATAGACATTCCTGTAGGCCTCCTTGCCCCTCACCAGCCCGTATAGGATGTAGGACCTCTTCGGCTTCAGCTTGAACCTCGCAAAGAACTCGTTGACCACAATCTTGTTGCTCACGTAGATGTCCGAGCCGTTGCCCATGGGCTCTATCTTCGTTATGAAGGAGTCCCTCCTCTCTGCGAACTTGGTCATGTTGCTGATCAGCTTGTCCACCTTCTTCGCCTCTCCCCTCGCCTGTATAACCGCCTCGAAGTAGCCCGAGCTCCTCCTGTAGCAGTTCATGCAGGTCTTGTGCTCCACCTTTATCGGTATGTCGCAGTTGAACCTAGCCATGTCGCCATCAACATCGTAGATCAGCTCGCAGTGCGCCACCTTGCCGTCGAACTCGCGCACCTTGATGTTGCAGTTCTTTATGTGCAGGTAGATATTGAGCGCCCTGCTCAGTGATTTGTTGGTCTGGTCTGAGTAGTCGTTGCCAAGAGCCACACGGTTGCAGAACCTGCAGGTGTATATTATACCCCTGTTAGGCGTCCTTGTCTTCAGCTTGTCAAGTACGCATGACTCGCAGAAGTTGCCTATGAATCGTAGCTCTTCACTTGTTTTGTTGCATGTGGGGCAGTGCAGTATCACCATACCCTCACCTCTGAAAATTAATCGTATCTCTTGCTGAGTATCGCGCTGTAGGCCGGCCTCGTTATCAGTATTCCCAGAAGCGCGCCTATTATGGTGGACTCCGAGAATCCTATCACGCTTGTGAGCGACGTTGAGAAGAACAGCGGCATCATCGCTATTATCAGCAGAGCTGCGTCCATCCATATTATGTAGAAAGCGTTGCCGAGCACGCTCTTCGATGAGGTCTCGCCTCCCTTCCTCACCAGCAGCTCGTCAGTTATGATTATCTGTGCGTCCACTCCCGTTCCCACCACTGCTATCATTCCCGCCACCGCGGCGAGGTCTATCGTTCCTATCAGCCCGATCGCGGAGATTATTATGAACAGCTCCATCAGCGTGGTGAGCAGTATCGGCACTATCAGGAACGGCTTCCTGTACCTTATGACTATGAAGGCGGATACGAATATTATCGCTATTATCCCTGTGAGTCCACTAATGTAGAGGGTGCGCTTGCCCAGTGTTGCTGACACCGTCGTGGGTGCGCCTGCTATTATCGAGACCGGCAATGCACCGCCGCTCAGTACGCTGGCAATCGTCTTTGACTGGTTGAGCGCGTAGTTGTACCTGTTGCCCTTCTGGACCGTAAGCGGGGCAGCGCCGCTTATCTGGTAGTTCTGGCTGACGTTCCCGTTGGTTATCGCTGGGCTGAGCGTCGGGGAGGAGAGCAGTCCGACTATCGGCCATGTCTCAAGTATGCTCTGGTTGAAGCTGAGCTGTATGTAGGTCGGCGTCATGTCCGCCACGCTCTCAGTCTTAACAGTGTAATTGTTCTGCTGCATGAAGTCAAGCAGCGACTGCGGCAGGTTCGCGCTCGCTATTATATTCTTGTAGTTCTTCTTGTTGGCAAGCAGGAAGGAGTCCGCGTTGCTTATGCTCTGCGATGTGTTGTCTACCGACACCACCACTATGCTTTGGTTGCCTAATGTGAGTGCGTCCTGCATCGCGGTGAGAGCTGCAGACTTGCTGATACCTTGGCCTCCCAGGTTGGAGGAGTTGATGAATATCGCCGTCTGCTGCGGCCTGTCGAGGAACATGTACAGCGGCTTGTTTGCAGCACCGAGAACCGCGCCCGCGAAGTGCTTGGATGCGCTCTGGCTTATGAAGAACGTGACTATCCAGTCGTAGGTCTGGTTGTTGAGCTGCGGAGTCTCGGTTCCTATGCTGCCCTTCACTATGTCCGAGCCGGTTATTGCGTCCCTACCATTGACAATGCCATCGAACCTTCCTTGGCTGGCAAGTATGCTAATCGTCTGGTTTATCTCCGTACTGGTCGCAGCGGGGACCTGCACGATGACGTGCGAGTCTCCGATTCCCTCAACTATCGTCTGCTTGAGGCCGAATGTCGATGTCCTCTGCTCCAACGCCTGCGTCAGCGCAGTCATCGCCGTGACGTTGACCGGATGCGCTAGCGTGACCGGTATCTGTGTTCCTCCCACGAACTCTATTCCGAAGTGTATGCCGAAGTGCAGGTCAAGCCCTGCCAGGACTATCGCTACCAGTATAAGTGTGAGTATCCTCCTGTCCTTTACATAACTTGCCAAGCTGGTCATCTGTTCCGCGCCTCCTTTTTGTGCTTGTACCACAGTACCATCGGCACGTTGCCCAGCCACGTGGTCGCCAAATCTGCTATGAGTCCCACAAGCACAACTCCGGATATCTCGAAGTATGTGGGTATGTAGGCCAGCCATGCCATTATGAACAGTATCGCGAACGCTATTATCGCCGTGATCGTCATAGTCACTCCAGTCTTCATGGCCTCGAACGCCCTCTCCGTAGAGCTTCCCTCGCTCCTCTTGAGTACCCTTATGGATGCGAGCATGTCGGTGTCAATCGCATAGCCGATAATCATCAGCAGGCCTCCCACAGATGCCACTCCCAGCGGTATGCCGAAAGCTCCCATCGCGCCCAGCGCGACTATTATGTCGTTGGCAGCTCCGAACACCACCGCAAAGGCGGGTATCGGGGTTCTGAAAACAGCGAATACCGCTATGGCCACCAGCACGAACGCAGCTATTATTATCGTCTGCATCTGGCTGAGGAAGAACGCGCCGAGCGTAGGTGTTATGGGGTTGTAAGAATATGAGTTGGTCGGCACCACTGACTTTATCGCGCCCACCACGTAGTTCTCGTAGTTGGCTAGAGCGCTGCCGTAGGCGCTGTTCGCAGTGTTGAGCATGGCGGTGGCGTTGGTCGAGTTGTACACAACTGTGCCGTTGAGGAAGGGCTTGAGCATGATTAGCTGCCCCGCAAGCGTTGAGTTCATTCCCGCTATCGCCTTCTGCTGCCCCGCCGTGGCCTTTGCTATGTTGGCCTTCAGCGTTGAGTTGTTAGGATCCCCGGAGAGCCTGCTCTGGTTCGCCGTCAGGTTGAGCGTGTCGCTGCTGTAGTTCGCATCGTAGGAGTAGATGCTCTGTACCACGCTCTCCGATTTGGATACGCTCGTGTTTATCGCTATCGTTATGCCAACGAGGCTGCCCGACTTGGATACGCTGGCCTGCGCTCCTGGCACCTTGGCGTTTATCATTGATGTTATCTGCTGGACCGAGAGCGTGGAATTCGTCTGCAGCTGGACGCTTATGCCCCCCTTGAGTGAGGAGTCGGACTGTATCTTGGGTATGAAATACAGGCTTATCAGTAAGAGTGCTATCGGTATTATCATTAGCGCCTTGTAGTTCTTGCTCTCGTATATGTTCCTTAGCATCAAAACCAGTCTGTCCCTTTTATAGCATCAATAATATGTGTAATAAAAAAATGAAGGAAAGAAGTACTTACGAGTACTTCTTCACCAGCTTCAAGTGCAGCGAGGCTGTGAACCCGAATATTATCAGGAACAGCGCTGCAAGCACTACTGCAAGTCCTATGAACGAGGTGAAGCCTATCACTCCCGGAACCAGAACGGTCAATACAACTCCTATTACAAGTAGGTAGATTCCCCAGAAGAAAGTTTTGAAGACCTCCCATGCCCCATGCTTCTCCTGATATACTGCCATCGACTGCTTTTTTTGCGGCATCTTAGCACCGATATAGTATGTCCTTGAAGCTTTAAATAGCTATTTCTTGCCCTTGAAGAGCTTGTTGTAGATATCTATCTCCTCGTGGAAGTCAGGGACCATCTTTAGCTTGGCGAGCTCTGTGTCCATCCATATGTGAGCCACATGCTCCTTGCTCAGCCTCACCTCATCCGAAGCGGACTTGCAGATGAAGACCACCATCGTTATCTTCTGGCCGTCGTCCCTCGTGAAGTGGTGCACCTTTAGCGGGTTGAGCACCTGCACATCCAGCCCCGTCTCCTCGGCCACCTCCCTCTTCAGCCCATCGAACGGGCTCTCTCCCGTCTCCAGCCGTCCGCCCGGTATCTCCCACACCCCTGGCTTGTGCGGATTGTCCTCCCCCCTCTTGATCAGCAGCACCTCGCCCTTCTGGTTAATTATGAAAGCCTTTGCGGCCACCCTGAAACTGTCCATGGATGATTATCTCCCGCAGGTGTTATTAGCATTTGCCTAGATAACTCTATTGTAATTGCAATGACGAGAAGGCTTGCGAAGCGCAAGAGGCCGGACAGGGACATCCATCTCCTAAAGGGGCAGAACAAGGTAGACTCCGGCATATTCGACGACAAGACTATGATCCTCCTTAGCAAATTCTACAACAAGGGGATAATCGAGCAGCTTCTCTTCCCAGTGGCAAGGGGCAAGGAGGCGGACGTCTACATCGCGAGCGCAGGCGCTTCAGAGGATGTAAAGGGCAAGACATACGTCATAGTCAAGTTTTTCAGGATTGAGACATCCTCCTTCTTCAAGATGGAGGACTACATCGTGGGCGATCCGAGGTTCAAGAAGATAGGGAGGACTAAGATAGCCATAGTGAAGACGTGGTGCAAGAAGGAGTTCGGAAACCTCTCGCTGGCAAGGCATGCGGGAGCCAACGCGCCCAAGCCCTATATGTTCAATGGCAGCATACTGGCCATGGAGTTCATAGGCGCAGAGGACGGCACAGTCTCACCGCAGCTAAAGGATATGGCTGTTGAGAGCCCGGAGATATTCCTTGACAACATACTGCAGCAGGTGCGCCTGCTGTACAAGAGCAACCTCGTGCACGCGGACCTCAGCGAGTTCAACATCCTGGTGAAAGACAATCAGCCGTACATAATAGACTTCGGCCAGGCGGTGAGCATAAAGCACCCCAACGCCATGGAGTTTTTGGAGAGGGACATCCGGGTGGTGCTCAACTACTTCGGGAAGAAGTACGAGATAAAGAGGGACGCAAAGGAGGTCCTTGAGCAGATAATCAAGTGAGCTACCTAATACCGCTATGGGATGATTATGGCAAACAAACAACGCCGTGACGATGCAACCATCCTCTTCGACATGCTTGAGGTGTGCAGGATTGCGTCTACCATCTCAACCCTTGCAACTAATTCGAATCTCTCCACCACCGAAGCCAGGCGTAGGATTGAGCTGATGAAGGCCAACAGCCTGATACGCGAGATACCCGTCTCGGAATCTGGAGCCAGGAAAAGTTCGATAGGCAGAGATTACGGAACCAAGTTTGCCATTACTGAAAAAGGGATTGAGCTGCTTAGGGAGTACAACCATCTTGCTGATATGCTCAGGCACATCAGCCAATGACTGCCTCCGTCTTCGCCATCGTTCTCTTCAGCACGGTTGACAGCGTCGCCTTCTTGTAAAGCACATCAAGCTTCTTGTAGTCCGTGGATGTTGAGGGGTTCCTCGCGTTTATCGAGCAGACGTCCTTGTACTTCCTTATCGATATCTCGTAGGTTCCCATCTCCTGGGCCTCGTTTATTATCTCCTGCTTGTCGAACCCTATCAGCGGCCTGAATATGAACAGGTCTGTGTCGTGCTCCGATGCAGCGAGGTTGGTCACCGTCTGCGACGCCACCTGCCCAAGACTCTCGCCAGTGACTATGCAGTTCGCGCCCTCCATCTCAGCGACCTTCTCCGCCAGCTTATATGCAAATCTCTTGAAAAGTATCAGCTCGTGCCTGCCAGGGATCTTCATCACTGCGGACTGGAACATGTAGGATGGCGCGTAGTATATCTTGGGCTTCGGGCTGTACTGGCCTAGCACCTCTACCAGCTCCTTCATCTTCGACTCCTTCGCCTCCTTGTTGTTGGGGAACGCGTGCAGGTGCAGGTAGACTAGCTCAAGTCCCCTCTTCATCGCGTAATATGATGCGAGCGGCGAGTCTATCCCCCCTGAAAGAAGCACCACCGCCTTGCCGGAGCAGCCGACAGGCAGCCCCTTCTGCCCGATGACTTTCTTCGTGTACATCAGCGTGCACTCGCTTGTCACGTTTATGAACAGGCTGTCAGCAGCATCCTTGTCTATCTTGAAGCCGAGCTTCTTGCTCCCCTTGATGAACGCGCTAACTATGTCGCGCGAGTTGAACTTGGTGCCCTTGAACGCCCTGTGGGCCACTATCCTCACCGTCTTCCTCTTGGCCACCAGCTTGTTGGCGGTCTTCATTATCGCGCTCAGGCTGTTCTCCGTCTTCGCCACCGGAGCGAACCAGCTTATGCCGAACACCTTGCCCAGCCTCTCTGATATCGAATCGATGTCTGAGCCCTTATCCAGCTCAACTATGAACCTGTCCCTCGCGTTGACAAGCCTTGCGTACTTCTCCTGGCTCAGCGCCAGCCTTATGTTGCCGTACAGCCTTCCGATGAAGTCGTTCCTGTTCTTCCCCTTCAGCCAAATCTCGCCGAAGTGTATGACTATCATGCTGTACTCCATCAATTCGCCCCCAGACAAAACCTTATAAACATTGGGAACTTATTATTAAAAGGTTTCAACAGGCGCTCATATGCAGATATTCCAACAGATCAAGAGCTTCATAGACAACTCAAGGCACGTGATGAGCATCAGCTACAAGCCCACAAGGACGGAGTTCAACAAGAGCGCCAAGGTCATAATACTCGGCATAATACTCATCGGCGTGATAGGGTTCCTGCTCTCGATCGTCATCTCCTTCATCACAACCGGCGTCCTCCCATGATTGGATGGAAATAAAGATAGATTTCACCAAGTCAGCGCAGGAGAACGCAAACGACTACTACTCAAGAGCCAAGAGGCTCATTCAGAAGAGAGCGGGAGCTGAGAAGGCGATAAAGGACCTTGAGAAGAAGCTCAAGGTGGAGGAGAGCAAGGAGAAGGAGCAGAAGAAAAGGATAATGAAGGTGGTGAAGCGCGAGTGGTACGAGGCGTTCAGGTGGTTCTTCACAAGCAACAACATGATGGTGATAGGCGGGAGGGACGCGCACCAGAACGAGCTGCTCAACTCGAAGCACTTCGGCGAGAAGGACCTGTTCCTGCACGCCAATATATTTGGCGCCCCGGTCACGATACTAAAGGATGGCGTTGACATCCCCGCGGAGATAAAGGAGGAGGCGGCGCAGTTCGCTGCCAGCTACTCGAGCGCGTGGGAGGAGGGACTGAGGAGCATTGACGTTTACGCGATGAGGAGGAACCAGGTCAGCAAGTCCAGCGAGAAGGGGTCCTTGGGAACGGGAAGCTTCCTGCTAAAGGGCGAGAGGGATTGGTACAGGAACATTGAGCTCTCGCTCGTGATGTTCATAAAGGACGACAGGCTCAACACCGTGCCGAGCAAGACATTCGCAAAGTTCGACGGGATGGGCAAGCACGTGATACTGTCGCAGGGCGACCTGAAGAAGTCGGATGCGGGCAAGAAGATCGCTGCATACTTCCAGCTCGACGATTTAGACAACATAATCAGGCAGCTGCCCACGGGCAGCTTCTCCTTGAAGATGGAATAATCAGATGACGCTGTAGCCCCTGTCAGTGGGTATCACGGCGCCGTTGACTATCCACGAATCCTCTGACATCAGCCAGACAAGAACGTTAGCGAAGTCCTCAGGCGGAGCGCTGCCGCCATCTTTCTTCCTGAGCGGCTTCCAGTCCCTCTCTGGCACGAACTCGCCGTCTATCTGCTGCGGCGCTATCGCGTTCACCCTTATGTGCCTTGGCGCAAGCTCAGAGGCGAGTATCTGCACCGCCTTTGCGGTGCCTGCCTTGCCGATTCCATAAGACAGTTGGTTCGGCATGGCCTTCGATATACCCTTCATCGCAGAAACAAGCGTTATGGTCGAGCCCTCATGCATGTGGCCCACCGCTTCCCTGACTATAAGTATGGGCGCCTTTATGTGATTGGTCAACATCTCGTCAAGTCCCTTCGGATCAGAGACAGTGTCCTCAACATATCCGCCTATCATAACTGAGAGGTGGTCTATCCCGCCGAGGAATGCCACCGACTCATCGACCAGCCGCTTCGGCTCCTTCACACCGTCTATGTGCAGTGCCTTAACCTCTCCGTACTTCTTGAGCGAAGTCTCCATCTCCCCAAGCTTCTCCTTCTCAAGTCCTACAATGACTACCTTGGCTCCCTGCTTGAGCAGCGCGTATGCTGTGGCGTAGCCTAGCCCCTTGCTCACTCCGACAATCAAAACCTTTTGGCCCTTCAGCGCCATCTCACCACGCATAGGATTCACATCCAGGTATTATAACATAATGCAGGAGGAGGGATTTGAACCCTCGAATCCCTAAAGAAACGAGCCCTGAACCCGTCGCATTTGGCCGAGCTTTGCTACCCCTGCTTATTAGCAAAGATATTTGCGTCATCAATATTTAATAAGTAGCGCTTGGAAAGTTAATGAAGGGAATCCATGTCCGGTTTGCAGAGCATCAGCTCTAAGGTGGCAACCGCCGTCGGGCTCGGCGCGATAATAGGTGCGGGCATATTCGTGCTCAGCGGCACCGCCATTGCGCTGGCCGGCACATACGCCATACTCGCGTTCATACTCGTTGGCATAGTCGCCCTGCTCGTGGCGTTCCAGCTGGGCGAGCTGGGCTCGCTGATGCCTCATGTTAAGGGCGGCGCATACTCCTACGCATACAAGGCGTTCGGCAGCGAGCTCGGCTTCATAACCGGCATCCTCCTGTACTTCAGCTTCGCCACCGCAATATCCGTCATAGCGCTCGGCTTTGGCTCGTATCTCGCAAGTCTGCTTGGGATGTCAACCGCTGAGTTCGCCATACCCTTCGCCATAGCGCTCATACTGGTGCTTGCGGTAGTCAACATACTCGGCATAAGGAAGGCGGCGCAGGCAGACTTCGGGCTGGTGCTGATAAAGATTGCCATACTCGCGGTCTTCATAGTATTTTCCTTCATGATAGCGACTCGCGCTGGATTCAACCTCTCGCACTTCACATCCGGCCTGTCGGGCAAGGGCTTGGGCGGCATGTTCGCCGCGAGCGTAGTCATACTGTTCGCATACTCTGGGTTCCAGGCGATATCCACGTTCACCGGCAGGGTGATCGGCGGGGGGACCAGGGCAGCAAAGGCGATAGTGTACTCTGTTGTCATAAGCATGGTGCTGTACGTGCTGGTTGCTATATCGCTGATACTGCTGGTGCCCGCATCCTCCTACACCATAACCGCAAACCCGCTGTCGTTCGCGCTCCAGAGCGTCAATGCGCCGAGCTGGCTGTTCCTGCTGGTCAACATAGGCGCGCTCATAGCTACAACATCAGCCACACTTGCGATGATGCTCAGCGCATCGAGAATGCTGCACCAGATAAGCTCCGACCACTTGCTCCCCAAGATACTAAGGTCGTTCAACAAGAGCAGGGACGTAGCAGTCAACTGCGTAATCCTATCAGCCGTCATCGGAATAATAATGCTATTCGCCGGCAACCTCTTCATAATCGCCGCGATAAGCAACTTCGGCCTGCTGTTCTCCTACCTGATAGTGAGCTTCTGCATAGTCCACTTCAGGAGGAACAAGGCCAACGCGGAGTTCAGGTCGCCATTCTATCCGTACCTGCCTGCGGTTTCGGTGGTGGCGCTGTTCGCCCTGATGATAGGCATGCCGAGGGAGGCGCTCCTTTTCGGTGTGATGCTTATACTTGCCCTGATAATAATGTACTACTTCTTAAGGGAGTACGAGTCAAAGAAGATAGTCAGGATAAAGCTGTTCAAGTGATGCTATGCTTATAAGTCTGGTCGGCGCACCCAACAAGGGAAAGAGTACCCTCTTCTCAGCGCTGACTATGAACGATGTGGCGATTGCGGACTATCCATTTACAACTGTTGACCCTAACCTTGGCCTTGCATACGCAACCAAGCCATGTGCTGAAACTGAGCTGAAGGTCAAGTGCAAGCCAAGGAACTCGCTGTGCAACAACGGCACAAGGATGATACCAGTCAACATAGTCGACGTGGCCGGCTTGGTGGAAGGCGCCCACACCGGGAAGGGAATGGGAAACCAGTTCCTCAGTGATATCTCCGCCTCCGATGCCGTGATAATAGTCGCGGACATAAGCGGCAAGACCGACAACAACGGTAACCCTGCTACGGACGCCAATCCTGTTGAGGATGTAAAGATAGTCATTGATGAGCTCGCCCAATGGGTCGCAGCAATAGTGAAGAAGCACCTCAACGCAATCTCAAGAAGGAACGACGCGATGGTTGCGCTGTGCGAGGTCCTGACAAACATGAAGGCCACGGCTCAGCAGGTAGAATCCGCAGCCGGCACCGCGGCGTTGGCCATGAGCAAGATACACTGGACCGACCAGGACATACTTAACTTCTCAAGGGCATTCCTGAAGATTAACAAGCCGATAATCATAGCGGCCAACAAGTCAGATACGCCTGCATCAGATAAGGGGCTCGCACTGCTGAAGGCTGAGTTCGGCGAATCCAACGTGGTGGCAACATCGGGTGCCATAGAGCTCGCGCTCAGGAAGGCCGCAAAGCAAGGCCTGATAGACTACTTCCCTGGGTCCCAGAGCTTCAACTTTACCGGCAACGTCACTCCAGAGCAGAAGGCCGCGCTTGAGTACATGCTGAAGTTTGTGAAGGAAAAGGGCACCAATGTCCAGGCTCTGCTCAACGGCGCGGTGTTTGGCACCCTTGCCAATATCGTCGTCTACCCTGTTGAGGACGAGAACAAGTACTGTGACCACTCTGGCAATGTTCTGCCCGACGCGGTGCTGATGAGGAACGGATCAACCGCCATAGACCTCGCCGAGAAGATCCACACGGACATAGCGAAGAACATGCTGCACGCGGTTGACGCCAAGACCAAGAAGAGGATTGCAAAGCAGTACCCGCTTCAGGACGGAGACGTAATCAGGATAGTGAGTGCTGCCAGATGAGAGATTAGAAGCCGTATCTCTTCATCAGCCTTTCCCCCATTCCTTCGAGCTTCCATTTTTTGATGCTAGCCCTCACTTCCTCAGTGCTCAGCCCTATCTTTTCAGCAGCCCGGAGATATCTATATCCCCACTCGAAGCTATCCTGCTGGAGCGTGGCATCAGCATGGTGCAGCAGATCGTTGTCAAGTGACTCAGCCATAGACATGAGTTCCTTGTCATTCCACTTCTTGGCGTATTTTATTAGGATTACCGCATCTTGGGTAAACTTGTTCAGTATATCCACCCTGGCACTTATGGTCCTGTCCGTTTTCCATTTGAGCATCATATCAAGGCCGCGCTGGGTCTTCCGCAGATGCTCCGTTATGCTTTGCTCGTCAAGCGAAGAAACAGCGGAGTCAAGATCCTTTGGCACGTGCCTCTTTGTGATTCTCACGAGCATGCAATCTACTCTTTTCTCCTTGCGTAAGATATGAGCGCGAAGAGCGGTACCAGCACCACAGTTATCGCTACCGGTATGACTATCAGGTACTCGATGAAGTCCGTTATGTTGACTGATGCAAGGAAGCTCGAGCCAGAGTACTTGACCGCAAGGTAGATTATGAAAATCGCCACTATGTAGACCAGTATGGCATAGAGCGCGTTTATCACTCCCGAGTAAAGCACTACACCCGACTTCTTCTTCGATGCTCCCACCCGCTCGCCTATGAGAAGAGCTGCCACTAACGGCAGTATTATCGAGCCAGGCAGGTAAATTATGTAATTGGCTATAAGCGTGACATACTTGTCCATGCTGCCCACGCCGAGCGTGTTGGCAACAGGCACCACAACAGCGACGAGTATAACGCCCAAGACGAGGAAGCCTATCCAGAATGTGAGCGGCGCGGCTATCTGTACCTCGTTCGTCTCCACCTTCTTTGCCTGCTCCTTCATCCTCTCCTCCTCTTCAGGCTCGTGGGCTAACGTCTTCCTCTTTGACTCGAACGCGCTGGGCATCAAATCACTTATTTCCAGAGCAGGTATATAAAGCTTTATTGCGGATATAATTACGAATCAGTTGATTTCATGGCAGGAATAGGGACACCGCAATCGCAGGCAGGAGTGATGAGCTTCTATGACGCTCAGACTAGCGGACCAAAGATGAACCCGAAGGTAATGCTTATCATTATAGTTCTTTTCGCGGCCGTAGTTATCGTCTTCGACCACTTCATATACGCGGTCTGAAAACTAGGCTACCTTAAAGATATCCTTTCTCACTTCTGATATCTCTCCGCTTTCCGCAAGGATGTAGAATATCGCCCTTATGCCGTCCTCCGCTATCTCCGTCTCGACGGCCAGCTCCTCGACGCTCCTCGGCTTTGAGCCCATCGCCTTCATGATCTTGGGCGTGTTGCCCCTTATGAAGTCCCTGAGCGCGATGTAGAACTTCTTGTTGAATGCCCTTGTCCCCAGCACTAGCCCCTGCCTTATGCTGGTCTCCAGCGCAGCTGACACGCTCGCCGCCTCCGCCTCGTTGTTCAGCACTATGAACCCCTGCGACTCAAGCAGATCCACATAGGAGTTCTCCTTGTTGAGCTTCTGCTCCCATGCCCTCGGCCTCTGCTCAACCCGCTGCGAAGGCTGCGGCATCACCGCCCTTGTCACCGCGGGCTGCGGCGCAATGCTGCTGGCATTCGGCCTCTTCCCGTAAAGATAAGTGTCATATGTGCCCTTGGATATCCCGAACTTGAAGTTCTGCTCCCCCGCCTTCTTGAACAGCGTGATGACCTTCTTCTTCAGCATCACCCTGACTGTCTGCTTCTCGTCCGCGCTGAGCATCGCAGCCACCTTCTCCTTCGTCCTCTCGCTGTACTTTATGGTGTCGAGCTTCTTGAGGACCTTTATCTCGCTCTCGTTGAGCTCCTGCCCCGCTGCCGGCCTGGCCATTCCGTCCGACGCCTGCCCCTGCGGCTTCTCCAGCAGCTTCGCTATGTAGTTCTTGTTCGCGAGCAGGAATGTGGTGGGGGAGTGCTTGAAGAAGTCCAGCTCGTCCCCGTCCTTGACGCCCAGCGTCTGGATTACGTCGTTAGGCAGGTAGATGACCAACTTATCCTTCAGTTTGTAAACCTTCGAGATCCCAGCACCCACAGTAAGGATTTTTAACCGTAATTGATATCTATACACATGCAAGGCTTAAAAGGGTTTACACAGTCCGGAAAAGCCGGCGCCGATGACATACGCAGGGCCACCGAGCCGCGGAAGATGTCGTCAAACAAGTACTCTAACGGTTCAATCCTGATAGTGGGGGGCGGCAGGGAGTACCATGGCGCGCCGCTGATGGCCGCGTTCGGCGCGAACAACACCATAGCTGCGCTCAGGACAGCTTCGGGCAACGTGACCGTGGCTGTGCCCAAGGGCGTTGCCGGCGCGGTGAGGGCGCTGTCCGCAAACATGATAGTAAGGGAATTAAGCGCTAACTCGATAAGCAAAGGGGACGTCAAGGCCATAAACTCAATAAGGCACGATGTGATCGTAATCGGTCCGGGAATTGACGCTGACAAGGCAAGCCTGCTTGCCACCGCATCGATAATAACGTCCGAGCTCAAGGCGGGCAAGCGCATTGTGATAGACGCGACAGCAATAAAGGCACTGTCGATGAAAGCCAAGTTGACAAAGAATGTTGTGATAACCCCACACACCGGCGAGTTCAAGTCGCTTACTGGCATAGACCTCAAGAGCGCCGGCATAGATGAGCGGATAAAGGCATCCGTGTCTGTTGCGAAGAAGTTGAACTGCGTTGTTGTGCTGAAGGGGCACGAGACCGTGATAACCGATGGCAAGTCGTTCAAGGTGAACGTTGCGAAGAGCTCCGCGCTCGCGACCATCGGGACAGGCGATGTGCTCGCCGGCATCATCGCAAGCTATCTTGCGGTCCACAAGGACGCATTTGAGTCTGCCGTGGCAGGCGTCAGGGTGCACTCGATGGTTGGCGACCTTCTCGCCAAGCGCATGGGCAATCACATAATCGCGATGGACGTCGCGGAGCACATCCCCGATGTATTAAAAGGCTTTGATGTAGTGGTATAGCAAAGTTGAGCAGATGGACTCCCCGTACTCAAGCGTCATTGAAGAGCTTAGGGCATCTTTGTCTAGCGCAGCTCAGGCCGCGGGGTACAGCGTGACTGCGGGCGACGTGACGGTCGACAGCTCCAAGGCGTTCGGCGACTTCACATCAACGCTTGCGATGAAGCTTGCCAAGAAGCTCAACAGGAAACCTGACGAGGTGGCCAACAGCATAACGGCGAAGCTGAAGTTGCCTGAAGGTGTGGACGGAGTCGACACGAAGAACGGATTCCTAAACTTCAGCCTCAACAGGCCATGGTTCTCCCAGTCGGTTATCGATTACATATCCGAGAAGGACGGCAAGAATCTCAGGTCTACAATAGGCAAGGGAAAGAGCGTCATTCTGGAGTACCCGAGCGTTAATCCTAACAAGCCCTGGCACATAGGCCACTTGCGATGCGCTCTCATCGGGGACGTTATAGCCAATCTGCTCGTCGCCACCGGGCACGAGATTGAGAGGGAGGACTACATCGACGACCTCGGGCTCCAGATGGCTGAGATAGTGTGGTGGCACTCGAAGAGCAAGCACACTCAGGAGGGCAAGTTCGACCAGTGGCTAGGGAAGGAGTACGTTGACGCAAACAAGTTCATGGCCGAGAACGACGTCAAGGCCGACATAGCTAACACGCTCAAGCTGATGGAGCAGGACGGCACTTACGAAGAGGAGATGGGAAGGAGCATGGCGGAGCAGTGCGTAAGGGCACAGTACGAGACCGCCTTCGACTATCGGATATACCACGACGTAATGGTCTGGGAGAGCGACATACTTCGCGCCGAGCTGCTAACCGCGGCTATGGAAATACTCGAAAAGAAGGGGGTGGCCAAGAAGATAGTGGGAGGCAAGTTCGACGGATGCTTCGGGATAGACCTCAATGACATGAAGCAGCTGCCCAACGAGCTCAAGGGAATGAAGGAGAGCGTGAAGGTTCTCATCAGGAGCGACGGCACGCCGGCCTACCTTGCCAAAGATATCGCGTTCCACATGTGGAAGCTAGGCATCATAGGGGCGAGCTTCAAGACCAAGGCGTTCATAGAGGAGCAGCCGAACGGCAAGCCCGTCCAGTCAACCGGCAAGGAGGGCAAGGAGATGAAGTTCAACGGAACAGAGATGGCGATAAACGTCATAGGCGCCGCACAGGAATACCCGCAGATGCTGCTCAAGCTTGCGATAGAGGCCGCGAGCGGAAAGAAGGACGTGATCAAGCACCTGGCATACGGCGAGGTCGAGCTGGAGTCCGGCGCGCTATCGGGAAGAAAGGGTACGTGGATAGGGTTCAGCGCAGACGATTTGTTCAGGGAGGCCAGGCAGATGGCATCCACTCAGATAAAGGAAAGATTCACGTTTAGCGACGAGGAGCACGACAAGATAGCCACAAGCGTCGCGCTCGCCGCAATCAGGTTCGAGTACCTGAGGCTCGGTCCGGAGAAGAAGCTGGTCTTCTCATGGGAGCGGGCGCTCAGCTTTGAGGGCAGCTCCGGCCCCTACGTCCAGTACACATATGCAAGGGCGTCGAGGATAGTTGAGGGCGTGAAGGGCGGCAAGCAGGCGCCCACCAAAGGGCTGTTCGGCACTATGACAGACACCGAGTTCGCGCTGGTCAAGATGCTATCGAGCTCAAGGGAGATTCTGGAGAAGGCGGCGGCAGAGCTGAGACCCAACTCCCTGTGCGAGTACCTCATCGAGCTCTCGCTCATGTTCTCAAGGTTCTACGAGCAGTCGCCGATACTCAAAGCGGAGAGCGAGGAGCTGCGAAGGTCCAGGACAGCCATACTAGTCGCGTTCAGGGCGGTGGTGGGCCAGATGCTGGAGGTCCTCGGCATCGACCCGCTGGAGAAGATGTGAGCTAAAGGTACTTTTCTATATCCTCTTCCTTCAATTCTGTTTGCTTTAGTATGGACTTGTAGTTGTGCAAATTGACCCTCTCATTAGAGGCAAGTACGGTTGTCCTATGCCCCTTTGAATCTGCCATCCACACATGGCTGCCTTTTCTGCTCTTTATCAAGTATCCCTAGTATTTTACCAGAATCTGGGCAATGTCTATGTACCTAGGCCTTTTAGGCATATGTTCACCAGTACTTTTTAGGAAAGCATACTCCGATTGGGGTATCTGCATTTCAGGCGTAGATCTTTAGCCCTAGCTTCTTTGATACCGAAGAGGGATAATGTCTAGCCTCACCAGGATTCTTAAGTATGGCATCCAATGTGAGCTCCACAGCCTCCTCAAGCCTAACCTTGAGTTGCTTCAGCGTCTTTGCCTGAGTGACTATATGCAACTCATCAACCTCTCCGGAATAAGAGCGCTCGCTTATGACGACCTTGGCCTTAAACCCGTAAACATCCATCTCCAAATTAATCCCATTAAATAAGCGCTATTCATCTTTAAATCTTTATACGGCTTCGCGCCGCATCTTATAACTCCAAAAAGGCAACTGTCGTAGTCCCTAAAAGCTATTTAGAGCTTGGCGCAAAAGAGCAATCGGGCTGGTTCGATGGACGAGACAAGGGAGCGCGCAGCGAGGACGCCGCTCAGGGAGAGAATATCATCCACAGTCAGGGGCATAAGCCTGAGGCTCTCGAACGCCGACACGACCTCAATCACGGCGGCAACCGACACGTGCGGCTGCAACAACCTCGCATCCTGTTGGCAGTGCGCCGTTGGCGTGGCCATCAAGGTAGTCCCAATGGCGGCGCAGGCAATCAGGCTTATCATAAGGAAGGAGGGCGCGGACCAAGAAACACATAAATAGCTTCACCGAGCATAAACCTACAGTGGGCTCGTAGCTCAGCTTGGATAGAGCGACGTCCTCCTAAGACGAAGGTCGGGGGTTCAAAATAGGTTTTTAAGGATTTGTTCTTAAACCCCTTATGGAAATCCCCCCGAGCCCGCTTCGTGATTAACATGGCAAGCACAAAGAAGATGAAGAAGGAGCCTGTGTTCATAGTCAGGCCGGTCAGGCAGAACCTGGGCCTCGACTACCTGCACATATCGCTCATAGTGCTGGTGATAGCGCTTGCCGCGCTGGCTTTCGGCATATCCGCGTTCAAGCCTGGCGCGCCATCTTCTTCATCATGCCAGTACGGCTCGATGAACGGCACATGCGTGACTCCGGTGCACAACTCGAGCCAGGCGCTTCTCGGTGCTGAAAAGATTATAGCGGCATACGGCAGCCTGAACAGCTCAATATCCCTTTTGCCGTACTACGTGCTGGTCAACCAGTCAAGCGTCAGCTACAATACGGGCCAGAGGCAGTGGTACGTGTCCGTGCCCTACATTGACCCGGTCTCCAAGCTCAAGATATTCAGGGTTACCTTCAGCCTTTACGATTCAAACCTCTCACTCGCCACGCCTTACACACAGATGATTCCGCCGGTGACGTTCACCAACAACAGCGTCGCGGGATTGGGCTCGGTCAGCATATCGGGAAGGACAGCCTGCCAGAGCGCTGCACCAATACCTGTGTACATGATAACCGACCCGTACTCACCCGGGGCGTTCAGCGCCATATCAACCGCCGCCAACCAGATTCAGGCTCACGCGGGCCAGGTCAACATGAGCTACTACTTCGTCTTCGGCCAGCCCTCCACGAGGTTCTACTCCAGCTTCGGTGTGCAGCAGACGCAGGCGCTGGGCCAGTACCTTGCCTGCGCATCAAGGCAGAGCGCCTTCCCTGGTTATGCGGCCAACATAAGCCAGGTGTTCCAGGGCACGCCCATAAGCAACACGACGCTTTACGAGATAGCCACGGCATCGAAGATCAACACAACGCAGCTCAACAGCTGCCTGGCTAACGTCGGGGAGTCGCTCAACTACCAGCTCCAGCTCGCAAACCTGTACAACCTGCAGTACAGCCCGGGGTTCGTGGTCAACTGCAAGTACGGCACCATACCGCAGACGCTCAACTACTCGATAGACTACGCGCTTGGCACCCTTCAGGGTTAATTTATTATATCTGACTGGCGTAACCTAATCATGCAGAAATTCATCAAGGTATGGAAGGAGGACGATTCCTACATAGCCGAGATACCTAGCCTTCACATTGTAGACCAGGGAGACAGCCTTAATGATCTTAAGAAGAACCTAAAGGAGGCCATAGAACTGACTGTGGAAAGCATGGTCAAGGACAACCTGAAGCAGGCGGGCATCTCCAAGGCAGATTTGTCCAACTGCCTTTAGCTGGCATCTTTTTACTCGGCATGGCTGAATTCAAAAGCAAATAGCTTATGATATATGGCATACAATTATATCTAAAAGATATATTTATATATCTAATCATACCAAATAATATCATGTCAATAAGGGCAAAACAGGTCGAGGCGCTCCACTCCCCTCGCCTAGCAACTGTTCTAATGGTGGAGAAAACGCTGATGGATGCCGGAGAAGTGCTGAAGGTCGCAGAACTGAAGCGCAGGTTGCCTAGGAAGGTGATGCACTCTACACTGTTGGAAATTCTAGACTACCTCCAGAGGAGCGGCAAGATTGTAATAGGCACAAAAGGGGTCCTTTGGGTCTACACGCCGCGTGGAGATTTAAGCCGACTGATCAAGGGAGGGTTGGAACTATGACTGATAAAAGGCCCACAAGAGTCATCTTCTTGGACCAGGCCAAAATGGAGCTTGAGATGCTCAACAAGGTTGTGGGCGACCAGGCAGCCAAGAAGGTCAAGAACTCGGAAGAGATGCGGCTGCTCAAGTCCATAACCCAGAAGGTCGTCCTGATCAAGGCCAACCCCTTATACGGAAACAATATACCGAAGCGGCTGATTCCGCACGGCCTGGATGTCGGAAATCTTTTCAGGGTCGAGCTTACGAGCTACTGGCGGCTGCTTTACACGCTAAGGGGCAACGAGGTCGAGGTGGTTGCGATAGTCCTTTACCTGATAGACCACAAAGGATACGACAAGATACTGGGCTATAAGAGCCGATGACAAACCTTCCCCTAATAGCCAACCTTATTAAGGCTTACGAAAGTAGTATATCCTATCCGATTGGAGAACCGGAATTGCAAGCTGTAGCGTGAGTGATGTATTGGAGGCGTCCAGGTCAAGATCAAGGGTAGTAGACAGGGCACTCACTATAGAGATCAAGGCGAAGTCTAACGCGCTTCCGTTCAAGTCGCTCCTGTACGCGATGTCGCACGCAAGGGCGAAGATTGGCATAAGCAAGGCGCAGGTCACAACCTTGCACCTGAAGAAGCTTTCGCAGCACGAGAGGATAATACACGAGATAGCCAAGGGGCTGGACTCCAACGAGGAGCCGGACCCGAACACGATTTACAAGCACATAAGGGGCGCGACCGCCAATTACGTCAACCTCTTCTACGCACTCACGCCGGCGGAGAGGGCCGACTACATAGGAAAGGTCAGTCGCATGAGGCTCTCGAAGGAGATCAAGCCGGAGGAGAACCTGCTGATGATACCCGCAATCAACGCGGAGCTGAAGGAGCAGAAGAGCAACGTGATAAACACGCTGGCGAACAGGCTCTACAGGTCATCGTTCAAGGTCCTCTACGACTCGAGCAAGTCGGCGCTGCACGTGGCGCTGCTTGAGCAGAACATGGCGATAAAGTCCGTGCCTGACCATATGCTAAAGAGCTTCTCAAGGATAATGTCGAGGATGGACGAGGTCGTAAAGTCCATTGACATGGGGCTCATCGACGCGGCAATGTACGACCAGGTAAAGGGCGAGTTCGTGGACGACGCGGTCAACTTCTCGGCACAGACTGAGATAGGGCTGGTAAGCTTCATGTCTGAGAGGATAAACCTCGATAGCGTGAGGATGGACAAGCTCTACAGGATGCACAGGAGGAACAGGCACTGACCCCAATTCTCTGCACTTATAAATACGTTGTCCTTCAAAGTATAGATGTAACTTTCAGCACGGGCTCCTATCGTCTAGTCCGGCCAAGGACATTGGCTTCTCAAGCCAGTAACCCGGGTTCAAATCCCGGTGGGAGCACTTTTCATGCTGTTTATTATATTTTCACTTCCAGGTCTGAATATGGCAACTTCAAAGATCAAGCCGATGAAGATTACGCGCATGCCACTTGAAAAAAGCGCAAAGGCGGCAATTCTCATCACATTGTTCATAAACCTAGCGATGTGGCTGGGCGCTATATACCGCTATCCGACGCTGTCTGACCCAAAGCTTCTCTCACTGCCCTTCATTTATACTGCTGTCATCGCGTTCGTGTTTCTGGTAATTCATTTTAGGTACGCATTGCTGGAAAGGTATCCCTATATGCTGAACCTGCCCTCGTTCGTCTACAGGCTCGGCATGGAGAAAAGCGCCGCGGTGCACGGCAAGGTCATAACCAAGATCTTCACCGTCTGGTGTGTCGCAATGCTATACCTGTCGATAATATACGCCGGAGTCGTCTACCTCGTGCTCTCTCCTAGCAGTTCAAGTTCATCGGCAACGCCATTACTGGCATTCATCCTAGTAATGCTCGCGCTTCTCATCGTGACAGTGTTTGCGCTCTACAGGGGCATCTACAGGACTCTCGCAGCACGATGACATCACCGTATAGTTTCCAAGCTGGTGGCTGAAGATATGCCGAAAGATTATAAAATATTTATATTAGCAATAGTAATTGGTTTTATAGTAGAGGCAGTAGGGACAAATATCCCCACATTGAATCATATCTATATCCTTCAGACACCTTTAGTTTTTTACTTATATAGCATCGTTACTGGATTAATTGCAGGTCTGATTGCTAAAGGTGCACTACGTGGATCCGTTGTAGGATTCGTAGGTGTATATTTAGCACTATTTAGCACGACTTTAATCAGCAATCTAATTAATAACAGTCTTACTGGTTTTATCTCTATTTTTGTAAGCTGGCTAGTTGTTTACTGGACCTTCGTAGGTTTAATGGGTGCAATAGGTGGATTGATGGGCGGAATCATCAGAAAAAGGAAATAAACCGTTTCAGTACACTTAACTTAAATATGAAAGGAGAAAAAAAGGGAAAAATATTAAAAGAGGTATTACTTCATTACCTTTAACTGCTTCTTCACGTCCTCGTCCTTGAGGGCTGCCATGTTGTGGCTGCTCTTAGCGTGGAACTTTATCGCTGCTATCAGCGCATTCTCCTGCTCCTTAGGAGCCTTCATTTCCATGCCACAGCTGCACATCATTCCTACTTTGTCTGCCATTGGTACCACCAGATAAACTCCGAAACCAAGGCATAAAAAGCCTGTGCGTTTTACGCTTCGCGTGATACCTTCTAACTATGTATTTAACTCCTACCCTGCCCGAATCATCTGCGTCAGCTTTAAATACGCTGATCCAACTCACCCGCCTTGGCTCTCGCAACTGAAAAGTTAGAGTATGCTGATTTTGCCCTTGTCAGCGTCCACCTCAACCATCATGCCATCCTTGAGCACCTTGGTCGCGTTCTTGGTGCCTATAACGCAGGGCTTGTTCATCTCCCTGCTTATTATCGCTGCATGGCAGAGTATCCCTCCTTCGTCAGTAACTATCGCTCCAACTATCTTCATCGCTGGGACGAAGTCTGGCGTCGTCATTGCCGTGACCAGTATGTCGCCCTCCTTAATCTTGCCTATGTCATTGGACGTCAGGCAGACCCGCACAGTTCCCCTTACCTTCCCTCCGGAAGCCGGGCTCCCTGTTATCTCCTTTACCTCCTCTTCGGATATGGTCAGCTTGGTGTCTTTGCAGTACCCTACCGCTTCTTTTCCCAGCTTCCACGTGTACCCATCGTCCTGGGTGATGCATACGGAGTCGCCATTCCTCATCTTGAGCTCGCTCATCAGCGGCTTCGCGATCTTGCCGTCAAGCAGGCTCTTCCGTATCTCCGGCTCTGACATCAGCTGCATAAGTGGTTTGTCCACACCCAGCCTCTTCGCCATCTCCCCAATCACTACATGGTAATACGGGTGCCCCCTTGTCTGCACGGTCTTTTTCAGGTCCTGCAGGTATCGTGACTTGTGGGTTGCCTCTATCATGCCTACAGTTCTCTTGTCCAGCCCCAACTTCTTCATCAGGGCCCTCTGCTTTATCGCCTTGTCCTTGAACTCCTTGGTCCTCTTGGCTCTTTCCGCTGCGGGATCCTTCATCTCGGAGGCCATCTTCCTCGCCCTCTCCTCAAAGTGCGCCTCGTTCCAGACTACGCCGTTGCAGTAGCCGAACGGTATGTGGAAGTACTTGTGCGTGTGCTCCTTTATCATCTTCTTGATTTTGTCCTTGCCGCCCTTCTTCTTCATCAGCGCCGCAATCGCGAGGATATCCATCTCCTCATCGGCTGACTCGGTCACGTACTCAGCGGAGTCCAGAAGGAACGCCAGCTCCTCCTTCGACATTGTTCCCTTTTCAATGCAAGCAGCGAGCTCGGTCTCAAGCTCCTCGCCCCCGAACCACCACATCGGCATATTCTTCAGGTGGAAAGTGGCATACCTGTCGACGTACACCCCATACGCCTCGGCTATCGCGGCGTTTGACGCCTTCTGCAGCTTTTCCCTTGGCAGTTTGCCCTCAAGCGCCTCAATGAGCGAGTCCTTCTGCCCCTCGCACCACTCTATCCTGCTGTCAAGCCACTTGGGATCGTCCAGTGCCCTCTTGACCAGCGACCTTCCCATCGCCTTGAAATCTTCCTCATTGTCAATCGCCGCTATCAGGTCGTCGCCTACCCAGGTCTCTACCGTAGCGTGGGCCCTCAAGCCGTACTCCCTCTTCATCTCTGCCGTTGCCGCGAACTGCATAGCGTAAAGCGCCGGAAATATGCCACCCATGGCGCTCTTGGGGCGTGCCCTGAATGAATGGAGCTTGCCGGACGGCTTGTTTGCAACGGTAATCTTTCCCACCTTGTTCACCACATAATTGTCTTTTTTTAAGCTTATACGCCTTTCCCAACTACCTTTTCAGCGGCGTCAGGCTACCCCGAGCCATTGACCGCATTGACGAGCTCCCCATAAATCTTATGTATCTTGTTCCTGACCCTCTCTATGAAGTCGACCTGCTCCGTGCGGAGCACCCAGTCCATCGATTGCGCCAAGTCGTCGAGATGTTCCCTGGTGTAGGCGCCTAGCATCGGCACCGTATTCTCCCTGCCCATGAGCCAGGCGAGCGACAGCTGCTGGATGTTCCTGCCCTCGTTGACGGCCATGTCGTCCAGCTTCCTCAGCTCCTTCCGTATGTCATTCTCCAGCCTCACTGACTCTATCGCGTTCTTCTCCGTGGCCAACTTGTCCAGCACCCGGCTTGCCTGCACGCTATCATGGGTAAGGAAGCCGTTTGCCAGTGGGCTGTAGGCTAGCAGCGTCATTCCGCTTCCCATGGCGGTCTTCACCGAGTCCTCGCTGCGCCACCCCATGAGGTTGTACCAGTTCTGGAGCGATACGGGCTCCCTGAAACCGTTCTCCTTGCATATCCTTATTCCCTCTATTATGTTGTTTGTCGTGTAGTTCGAGAAACCGTAATTCCTTATTGCCTTTTCCTCGATAAGTCTATTCATCACCGTGATTATATCCAGCATCGGCGTATTGCCATCGTGCGCATGTGTCTGGTACAGGTCTATCGTATCAACTCCAAGGAGCTTGCGGCTCTTCTCCACCTGTGCCACAATGCGCTTCCCCGAGGTGTTCACCTCGAATTCCGCCTGGTGGCGCTGCGTTATAGGGAGTCCGGTCATGGTTGCTATGACAATCTTATCCCTGGGGATCTTGTGCTCCTGTATGGCACGTCCCAAAAGCATCTCCGTGCCATAGTTATCCGAAGTCGCGAAAAAGTTTATACCCTTGTCATAGGCGGCCTTTACCAGCTCCATCGACTCCAATGGCTCGGACTTCGTGTTCGTCCTGTACATCCCGAAGGCCAGCTTTGATACCTCCAAGTCTGGACCGCCTATTCTCCTATCCTTAGTCGCTGCCATCAGACAACCCCCGATAGAATTAGGCTGCGTTAAGCTTAAATACGCCTATTCCCAAATACTATCCTACACCTGAGTGTGGGAAATAAGGCTTAGCCGTGAAGATATGCGAGCATTACTCCTGTGCGGCGGATTCGCCACAAGACTGGAACCCATAACCTACTTCATACCCAAGCCGCTGCTACCCATAGGCGTGGGCGGCAAGCCCATAGTGGAGTATATACTCGACGATCTCGTGAGCTCGGGGGTGACGGAGATAGTGCTGTCGACCAACGCCAAGTTCTCCAACGCGTTCGAGTACTGGACAAAGAACCAGCTCGACGGCAGCGAGGCAACGGTGCAGATGGTGGTAGAACACACCACCGGCAACCACGAGAAGTTCGGGGCCATAAAGGGTATAGAGTACGCCATAGAGCAGGCCAAGATTGACGAGGATCTCATAATCATAGCGGGGGACAACCTCTACGACTTCAGCGTCAAGGAGATACTCGACTACTTCGGCAAGCACAGACACCCCACCATAGGCCTTTACGACATGAAAGACCTTGAGGGCGCGAAGAGAATGGGCAACGCCGAGATAGTCGGCGACAAGGTGGTCTCATTCGTGGAGAAGCCCAAGCACCCAAAGTCCACGCTCATCGGGATAGCAATGTACCTAATCCCCAAGGAGATGCTTAACACTTTCAGCGAGTACCTTTCGGAGAAGAACAACCCAGACGGTATGGGCAACTTCATAGAGTGGCTGATAAAGAAGACAGAGGTCAAGGGCTTCGTGTTCCATGGCAACTGGCACGACATCGGAACCCTTGAGACCTACAAGAAGGTATTCGACGAATACGGGAAGAAGTGAGATGATAATAACGTGCCTACTATAAATATCGAATTCGATGACAAAAAGGTAAGCGACAAGGAGATAACTGCTCTTTCTAATGCAACTAAGAAGATTGTCCATAAGCTAACAAAAATAGACGACGTCTTTGTGTACGCCAATAGCGCAAGGATAAAGGTTGGGGTCGCACCAATAGAAGTATACGTTAGAATAACTTCAAGCAAGATAAAAAATGTGGACAAGTTGCTTAATGGCATAAAAAAAGAATTAAGCGCCTGGAAGGAAGAAAGCGGTTTCAAGCACAAGATTAACCTGACGCTCTGGCCGGTTGATTGGAAGTTTGAAATTGGGATTTGACGCTATACTCCATCCTTAGCCCTCTTTATCTTCATTGACTCCATAGTCATTATCGTATGATGTCTGAAGAAATCGGAGAGCCTAAAATCAACTTCATTCTTGTTGGTCTCCCTGCCCTTGAACGACATATTGAATGTAACGATGTTCTTGTCTGTGATTATAACTGGTGATATGTTCATGTCAGTCCAGACTTTCCTTAGTTTGTCACCCAATATGTGATCCATCCCGCAGTCGGCATGGTTCTCCTTGTAGCAGCTACCGTGGTTTCCCATCTTTATCGTGATCTGCATGGGTCTAAACTCCCTTCTTATCAGATGCTTAGGAGGCTCAGCAACCTTTGCTCCCCTTTCAGTCTCTGCACTGATAGTTACCATGCATCACACCCACTAAGGCTAGTGATTATCAGCTTAAAAACAGTTGTAAGGCTTTCGCAATTGACGTGGATCTCAATCCTTCCTGCTCTCCAGCTTCTTCTTTACGTGCTTGAGCCCTGAGAACATATCCCTGTCTATCTCCTCCAGCCTCATCGCGATGTACTTCTTTCTCTTGTTGAGGTTCGGAACCACTATGTACTCCAGGGCGTTGACCCTCCTCTTGACCTTGTCGATCTCGATGACCAGCCTCTTTATACCCTGTTCTCTCTTCGCCACGTCCACCACCGTGTTGAGCACGTCGTTGAAAGACTCCGCAACGTCATCGATTGCAGTGCTTGTCGAGAGCAATCCGTAACCCCTCTCCAAGATGCCAATCTCCTCCTTGCTCCTCTCAATCTCCGGTATCTTGACTCCCATGATGTTCTTCTGTGCTATGACTACCGGGTTCGGCTCCTTAGCGTAGTTTGCCACCTGCTCCAGCTCGAAGTCTCCCGCGTAAGCCGAGGCCACCGCCAGGTTCTTGTACGCCCTCTGCAGCATCTCGTTGAGGTAGTTCCTGTCGTTCGTCGACTCCTTGAGCAGCTTCAGGAACTCCATCACAAGGACCTCCCTCTTCCTCTTGAGCAGGGAGTACCCTCTCTGTGCGATCTTCACGCTCTTCCTGGTGTTGATCAGGTTTATCCTTGTTGGGCTGACTGCCGTGGTATCACTTCACTTCTTGCTCTTGCCGTAGTACTTGCCTATGTAATCGGTCTTTATCCTAGTGAGGTCGTTCTGGTCGAAGTCTGAGAGCAGGTCCCAACCTATCTCCAAGGTCCTCTCTATGCTCCTGTCCTCGTACCTTCCCTGCTGTATGAACTTCTTCTCGAAGTTGTCACCGAACTTGAGGTACTTCTTCTCTATGTCGCTCAGAGCCTCTATTCCGACTATGGAGCTGAGGCTCTTTGCCTCCTTCGCCTTAGCGTAGAAGCCGTAGAGCTGGTCCGCCACTCCCCTGTGGTCCTCCCTTGTCTTGCCGTTGCCTATTCCGTTGTTCATAAGCCTCGAGAGCGAGCCAAGCGGGTCGACCGACGGGTAGATGGCCTTGTTCGCCAGCTCCCTGTTGAGGTATATCTGTCCCTCAGTAATGTAACCTGTCAGGTCCGGTATCGGGTGCGTCACGTCGTCGCTCGGCATCGTCAGGATATCGAGCTGGGTTATGCTTCCCTTCTTGCCCACGACTATTCCCGCCCTCTCGTAAAGGCTGGCAAGGTCCGTGTACATGTAACCCGGATATCCTCTCCTTCCCGGAACCTCCTCCCTCGCGCTTGCAAGCTCCCTCAGTGCCTCGCAGTAGTTGGTCATGTCGGTCATTATGACCAGAACGTGCATGTCCCTCTCGTACGCGAGGTACTCCGCTGTCGTGAGCGCAAGCCTCGGGGTGAGAATCCTTTCTATGCTCGGGTCGTCTGCCATGTTGATAAATGCGACAGTCCTCTTGAGCGCGCCAGTCTTCTCGAAGTCCCTTATGAAGAACTCTGCGTCGTCGTGCGTTATCCCGATTCCCGCGAATACCACTGCGAAGTCCTCAGTGCTGTTCTTCACCTTCGCCTGCCTCGTTATCTGCGCCGCCAACTCGTTGTGCGTCAGTCCCGAGCCTGAGAATATCGGGAGCTTCTGTCCCCTTACCAACGTAATCAGGCCGTCAATCGTTGAGATTCCCGTCTCTATGAAGTCCTTCGGCATAGACCTTGATACCGGGTTGAGCGGCTCGCCGTTTATGTCCACCTTCTCCTTTGCGGTTATCCCTGCCTTGATGTCTATCGGCCTTCCCTGCCCGTCAAACACCCTCCCCAACATCTCGTCTGACACGCCTATCCTGAAAGTGTCTCCCAGGAAGCTGACAGATGTGTCGCTCAGGTTTATTCCGCTCGTCTGTCCGAATATCTGCACCACAGCGAACTGGTTCGTGGTCTCGAGCACCTGCCCCAGCTTCGTCTCGCCGTTGGGCAGGTTTATCCTCACCACCTCGTTGTACGCAGCGTCCCTTACCTTGTCAACTACCAGCAGCGGGCCGGCAACGCTCTTGATTGTCTTGTATTCCTTCTCGAATTTCATGTTCACAATATCACCTATCCCTTATCCCTTCATGAGCTCGGCGAACTCCTTGTCCATCTCGCCCCTTATGGAGTCTATCTCCTTCTTCGCGTTCTCCTCCTTCTGCTCCTTCATCCTGGCTATCCTTGCCCTGGCCTTCACCGCTACGACCTTGTCTATGGTTACCTGCGCGTCAAGCGCCCTTGCGGCCATGTCCCTGAAGTGAAGTATCGCGTCAAGCATCATCTCCTGCTTCTTGAGGCTGGTGGACGCGTCTATCTCGTCGAACGCGTTCTGCCTGAGGAAGTCTTCCCTTATCATCCTTCCTATCTCAAGCGTGAGCCTCTCGGTCTCCGGAAGCGCGTCTGCACCCACAAGCTGGACTATGTCCTTCAGCTCCGCCTCCCTCTGGAGTATCTGCATCGCTTCATCTCTCTGCTTGGCGAAGCTCTCTCCCATGTTGGTCTGGTACCACTTGCCGAGCTGTGGTATGTACAGCGAATAGCTCTGCAGCCAGTTTATCGAGGGGAAGTGCCTTGAGTTAGCTAGCGACGCGTCAAGCGCCCAGAATGTCTTCACGACTCTCAACGTTCCCTGTGAGACAGGTTCCGATATGTCTCCTCCCGGCGGCGAGACCGCGCCTACAAGCGTAACCGATCCGACGTTGCCGCTCAGCGCGTTGACTCTTCCCGCACGCTCGTAGAACTCTGCGAGCCTCTTTGCCAGATAAGCGGGGTATCCTTCTTCTCCCGGCATCTCTTCCAGCCTTGTGGATATCTCCCTCATGGCCTCGGCCCACCTCGATGTGGAGTCTGCCATGAGCGCGACATCGTATCCCATGTCCCTGAAGTATTCCGCAATCGTTATTCCCGTGTATATGCTGGCCTCTCTTGCTGCAACCGGCATGTTGCTCGTGTTCGCTATCAGGACTGTTCGTTCCATAAGCGGCCTGCCCGTCTGCGGATCCTTGAGCTCAGGGAACTCGCTGAGCACCTCAGTCATCTCGTTTCCCCTCTCTCCGCATCCTACGTAAATCACGATGTTGCTGTCCGAGTACTTGGCAAGGCTATGCTGTGTGACAGTCTTTCCCGACCCGAACGGCCCCGGAATTGCCGCAGCACCTCCCTTTGCCACAGGGAAGAACATGTCGATGACCCTCGTTCCTGTGACCAGCGGCGAGTCCGATGGCATCCTGCTCTTGTACCGTGCAGGGCTCCTGACTCCTCTCTTCTGGAGCATAGTCACCTTCTCGACCTTCTTTCCCGTGCTGACCGTCGCGATAGTCTCCTCAACCGTGAAGCTTCCACTCTTAATCGTCTCTATCTTGCCTTCGATTCCGGCCGGCACCATTATGTAGTGCTTTATCAGCGGCGTCTCGTCAACGTGGCCGAGTATGGTTCCCTCGCTCACGTGGCTTCCCTTCTTGATCGCCTTGTCGGGGAAGAACTTCCACTTCTTGCTCCTGTCGACCGAGGCCACGTTTATTCCCCTCTTGATGTACACTCCGCTCTTCTGCCTTATCACGTCAAGCGGTCTCTGCACTCCGTCGTAAATCTTGGTGAGTATGCCAGGCCCCAGCTCCACGGACAGCGGCAGGCTTGTGGTCTCTACCGGCTCTCCAGGCCTCATTCCGCTCGTGTCCTCGTAGACCTGTATGATTGCCGACGACTCCTTGAGCTGTATTATCTCTCCGATGAGCCCCAGCGTTCCAACCTTCACAACATCGTACATGTTGCTTCCCTTCATGTCATCCGCTATGACCAAGGGTCCTGAAATTTTTACTATAATTCCCATGATATCATCTCTTTGCTATGTCTATTCCTATGGCCCTGATTATGAGCCTCCTAAGCGTGTCAGATTCCAGGTCCTGCTGGTTGTACGATGGTATTCCTATGAAGAGGGGTGATATGCTGGTGTCCATAATCGCGAGCAGCTTCCTGTCCTTCACCATCTTCATGTTGCGCTCGTTCATTATCACCATCCCTATGTCACCCTTCGCGATGACGTCCCTCACCGCTGCCTCCACATCATCAGTGGTCTGTGCGTTGTAGATGTGCTTTATGCCGCTGACTCCAAGCCCCATGCTCAGCATCTGGTCCCCTATGACCGCGAGCTTGAACTCCTTTGCAGCTACATTGCCCATCTTATCATCTCGTTTATCTCGCTCTCCTCGAGCCCGTACATCTTTCCCTTTATTATTACCCTGAGCGCGAATATCTCAATCTCCTTCAGGTAGAAGTATGCGACTATCGTCCCGAAAGAGAGGACGCTGTGCTTCAGCGTGGATATTACCTTCTCGAATATCCTGTTCCTCATCGATATCTCGAATATGAGCATCTGCTTGTACTTGTTGGCCTCGTATGAGGTGAGCGCGTCCTTCAGGTCGAAGCTCTTCACGCTCGCGACAAGGTCCCTCATGTCCTTCGCGCCGTCGAAGTTGGATATCAGCGTGTCAACGTTGGTTATCCCGTTCGGTATCAGCAGGTCCCTAACCTCCGAGCCCTTGATGTTGTACTTCTTGGCTCTCAGCAGCGTGCGCACGTTCCTCATCTCTATGTCGAGCTTCACGACCATCGCGGACTCGTAGCTCAGCTTGCTCAGCCGGTATATCGCCTCCCCGAGCAGGCTGAAGAAGGTCTTGTCTATCTCGGCGTTGACGAGCGTTATGTTTCCCGTCTTCCTGTAGGTGTCGAGCGCTATGTCGAGTATCTGTCTGTACGGCGTGCTGAGCACCAGCTTGCCCACCGCGTACTCGATGTTGGCCTCCCCCATTGCCTCCTTTATCACCCTCGCGCTCACGTTCTCGCTGCTGACTATGTACTTCGATATGCTCTCGAAGCTCTTTCCGTTCGCCTTTGCGCTCAGCACGAGCTTGATGTTGTAAAGGTCCCACTTGCTCACTATCCTTATGATTATGTCCCTCTGCTCCTTCGGCGTGATCGCGATGACCTTCTCCGCTGTCTTGGCCAGGCTCCTCCTGAGCGCGAAGTCCAGCAGCTCCTCCCTCTCGTTGATGTCGCCGAACTCCTCTATGTAGGGCTTGTAGTCCGTCTGCAGTAGCTTCGCGAGTATTACCTTGATGTCGTCGGTCTTGTAGATGTCCCTGAGGAACTCCTTGGTGAGCATCTTGGACTCCATAGCCTTTACCCTGGCGTTGGAGTACCCATAGAGCCTTGCAGCACCATAACCGACTAGCGTCATATACTCACTTCTTCCTCTTCTTCACTGCCTTCTTCTTCGGCGCCGCTGATTTTTTCGCCTTCTTCGCGGCAGGCGCCTTTGCCCTCTTTCCCTTCACTGCCTTTGCAGCCTTCTTCGCAGAGCCGGAGAACAGCCTGGAGTTTATCTCGTTCCTTATCTCCTCCTGCTTTGACTCGATCAGCTTGTCAAGAGTTGCGTCGATGCTCATGCTCCTGTCCCTTGAGTAGACCATAAGCCCGCCCTCCATATCCCTGGCCTCCACCTTTGCGGATGTCTTGCCGAGGAGCGGCACGTCCTTCTTCGACGTTGCGACTATGAAATCATCGCCGCCCGCCATCTGCCTTCCCGCCTTCATGGCGTCCTTGAACAGCTTCTCGTAAGCGGGGCTAGCCCTCGCCTTCTTGGCAAGCTCCCTCCTCATCGAGCGCATCTCGGCCTCAAGCGCCTCCTCCATCGCCGACAGGACCGCGCTCTTCCTACCGAGCTCAATGCTCGAGGCGTACTCCCTGTTGAGGAGCTCCAGCTCCGCCTTCATGCTTCTCTGGCTCTCGTCTATTATCGCGCTTACCTTGGCCTTGGCGTCGGAGAGCACCAGCTCGCACTCCTTCCTGCTCTCCTCGTGTATGCGCCTGGCCTCCTTCCTTGCGTTCTCCTCTATGTCGCGCTTTATATCTTCCAAAGGCATGATCCTTACCCTTGGTCAGACGATTCCGGCGCTCAGCATTATCAGTATAGCCACGACGAAGCCGAATATCAGCAGCGTCTCAGGCAGCACAAGGAACAGCAGGGCCATTCCCAGCTGCTCCGGCTTCTCGGCTATCAGGCCTATGCCCGCGCTTCCGATGCCCGACTGGGCTATACCCGTTCCAACAGCGCCTCCTAGTATCGCTACTCCGGCTCCAATGCTTGCAATTGCAGTCTCAAGTCCTATTGCCATTTTTATCACGTTGTATCTTAGTCTTTAGTGTAACGCCTCCTGAAGTAATACGGCCTGAACCTTATGCCGTTGCCCGTGTAAAACTTGGAGAAAAACTCCACGAAGTTGAGCCTTATGCTCTGTATTATGCCCTCGAATATGCCAAGCAGCATGTTGAGGAGGTGCAATATGATGAAAATTACCAAGAAAGCTATAAATACCAGTATCCCGTGCGCCATCGTCGGCGTGAATGCGTTGTCTATCAGGTAGGCGATTATCACGCTGGCAAGCCCGAAGCCCAGTATCCTGGTGTAGCTGAGCGGGTGGGTTATCAGGTTGGTGAGCTCGCTGGCCTCTATGCCGCTCAGCGCACCGGTCGTCACGAATGTGATGATGCTCACTATCGCGGCCGCGGTCGAGAGCGTGTTGCCGAACGCGTGGAAGAGCAGGCCGCCTATCGCCACAACTCCCGAAAGTATGGCTATTATGGCGGTTATCTTGCTGATTGCAAGCTTGGTCTCGTGGTGCCTCATCTTGTTGATGAAGCTGAACATCTGTCCGAGCACCACCTGGGCGATGCCTATGAACGCGGTTATCAGTATTATGTTGACCGTGTCCTTGGTCCAGTCGAATATCTTGAGCGCGTTGAGGAACGGTATCGAGAACCCGAGGTACTGGTTCGAGATCACGCCGAAGAATATTATCGATATCGAGGATATCTGCCATATCTTGGCCACGTTGTGCATCAGCCCGTCAGGGTCGGTCTTCCTCGCTATCAGCATAGCTATGAGCAGCGATATCAGCCCGTAGCCTACGTCGCTGACCATCATTCCGTAGAATATTATGAACGATACGATGAATATCCAGGTGGGGTCTATCTCGTCGCTCCTTGGCACGGAGTAGAAGTTGAGTATGAATCCGAACGGGCTGAGGATCTTCGGCCTCTCCGTGTACGTGGGCGCGAGCTCCTTGGTCTTTATCTCGTCGAACTGGTACATGTTCTCGGTGCACTTCGCCACCGCCGCCTTGATCTCGCCCAGCTTCTTCTTCGGTATCCATCCGTCCACCACGAAGACGCGCTGCGTCCTCTTGAACTTGGAGCTGATGCTGGCCCTCTCGAACTCTATCTCCAGCATCTCCGTCAGGGCTGCGACCTCAAAGTAGTTGTTCGCGCTGACCTCGGCTATCTTGGCGTCGATGCCCTTCATAGTGGCCCTTATCTCCTCCTTCTCCTTGTCGAGCCTGGCCCTCATCTCCGACGGCGTTGAGTCGAGCTTGCCTCCCGCGAGGTTTATCTCTATGTGCTTGACCGCCTTCACCGCGGCTTCGATCACCTGCGACCTCTGCTTCGGATAGGCGATGAAGAAGAGCCACTCCTTGTCCTTGAGCTCTTTTGCTATCAATTCGTATCTGACCTTCGTGTCCTTGAGCAGCCCCTTGAACCTCTTTGAATACTTCCTCTCTATCTTTATTGCCTTGAAATCGAGCACGCCGCTGTGCAGCTTTCCGAAGTCAATCCCGGTGCCGCTGAACATCTCCGCTATCTCGAGCGTGTCGTCTATGTTCCTTATCCTGTCGCTAAGGCTCTTCTTCTGTCCCGACAGAGTGAACGCCTCGTTGGCCGCGTTGAAGCCCTCGCACCTCTTTAGCAGCTCCTCCACGTCGAGGTGCTTGAGCTGCCTCGCCTCCTTAGTCTTTGGTGCCTTCAGCACCGAGAGAACGCTGTTGAACTTCACGAGCATGTCTGAAATCCTTGGCAGCAGCTCGGATGTGCTGTCGTCGTTTATCTCCAGGGAGCCCTTGCTGATGTCTATGGTTCCCAGCATTTGCAGCTCCTTCACCACTGAGTACTTCTTCGACTCGAGGGAAAGTATCCTTATCTTCTGCATCGGTTCCGTGTGGAGCATAAGTTCAAGCACCTAAGATTAAGTCGACCAGCTCCTTCACCGCCCTGCCCCTCTCGACCTGGTTGAGCCTCTTGGTCTTGTAGGATTTGGCGTCTTTGCCCGCGGCCTCGAGCGCATCCTTCTTCCTCCTGTCGAGTTGGGCCAGCTCCTTGGTTATGGCGTCAGCCTTCTGCTGCTTCGCCCTGGCCTCGGCCTCCTGGACCATCGCTGCCGCCTGCGTCTTGGCATCAATCAGGGCGCCCTCCCTGTCCTTGGTGGCCTTTTCGAGCGTCTTAGCTGCCCTGCTCTCTGCATCCTGAACCTCCGTTATCGGCTTGAAGCTTCCATCCATTTGCTCACTTCCTATCGAATAGCGTTGTAACTTACTAACAACCAGTCAGGTAATAGATGGAAGAGAATATTTAAAAGGGTTCGACTTGCCTTTGTGGCTGTGCAGGGGATCAGGCCAGGTGGCCCTCCCTTTCCTTTGTGCCGCACCTTATGCACCTGTACATTGTGGTGGTGCCCTCGTCCCCGCCCGTCATCTCGTGGAACACTATCGTGGACTTGTTGAATCCGCACTTGCTGCAGACGTGTTCAACCCAGTCCAGGTACTCCTTCTTGTCACCGCAGTTCCTGCACTCGAGGTAGACCTTGCCATCCTCTTCCTTTGGAGATAGGATGACCTGGCACTTATTGCAAAAGAAAAAATTCTTCATGAACGTCACATATGCTTTTGCAGCAAAGAGAATTAAGCGTTAACCATGCCCCTGCGCAACTTCAGTTCCTCTTTTACCTCCTCTATTGCAGCCGCCGCTCCAGGCAGCACCGTCTTCAGATTCGCAAGCAGGTGACCCAAAGAGGTCCTGGCATTTATATTGCCTGTGTCGCAGTTGCACTTTTTGGCGACCAGCCTCTTGAATCTCCTTATGCTCTCGGGATCCATGTCATCAATGAGGTATACTGTGTGGGGGTTGCCATTGAGCAACTCGTTAAAGCTGCTGGTTCTTTTCCCGCTGAGTCCACGGTCGAAATCGAACTTTCTTACTCCCAAGTCCATAAAATACCTGTTTACGTAGCCCCTAATCTCCCCTACGTCATATCCTGTGGACTTTCCCAGTCTTTCGTATGTGATTGGGCCCTTTTCTACTACCTTGGCCCTGAGTGTTTCCATCACTGCGGCAATCTCCTCTTTGCTTCTGCGCTTAAATGCTGGCACCCCGGCCGACTTGCGCCCCCCACCGATTTCTGTCTTCATTCTTCCAGGCGTGTTGGCATCCACCAGCCCGAAGCTGACAAGCCCCGTCCTAAGGTTGTTCACCTGCCCCCTAGAGATATGTAGCATCTGAGAGATTACCTTTGAGTCGCTTGAGTGTATCAACGTCTTGTAATCCTCTGGGCTTATCGCCCTCTTGAGCTGCGAGACCTTGTTTTGCAGAACCGCGTCGCTGGGCTGCTGCATGCCCCTCTCGTCCCTCTCCCTTGCGATGACCTTGGCTATGTCCTCCCGGCTCATGGCCCTGAGCATCTTCAGCCTCTGGCTGAGGCTATCATCTGTCGTTGGTTCCCTCTCTCTAGCTGGTTTCCTGTTGTCCATGCACTATCTCACGTACTCTGTTGCTGTGGAAACTTCCTCTGAATCCAAGCTACCCGGTCAAAATCAGTCGCCCCAGCGCAGCTGGCCGTCGGCTTTCTCCTCAGCGTGCGCTTCAATCTACTGTAAGTCGACTCTCCCGTGCGGCCCTGGTAAGGGATATCCGCATCCATGGTCTGGTTACGCATAGTTATCCAATACTGCTTTCTGGTTTTCCTTATATTTAAGCATTGAGTGCCCAGACGCCCGATATTCGTCTATCCACCGCACCCCTCGGAAGCCTTAAATACCATACGAGCTCACATAACTGAAGGCGACGAATGTGGATACGTCAGTTGCATTGACAAACGGCAAAATACCGTTAAGGACACACGAAAAGGAGCTGCCCCTGGGCCTGCTAAGGACCCCTGCGGAGATGCTCGACCACTTCAAGTCATGGACCTCGTTGAACGGCACCCAGAGGAAGGCTGCAATCGAGTCTTATTTCAAGGAGCGCAACCAGGTCTATCTCTCGAAGATACTGGTGGAAAACACCGGGCAGAAGAGCGGCATGACGGATGCCGAGCTGGACAAGACCCGCTACTGCATAGACGACAGGGAGCTTGCCAAGGCGATGCACTCCGAGCTCGCCAACAAGGGGTTCGTGGAGATATACAAGCCTCCCTCCCCCTTCATCAGCGTGATGCCTGACGGGCTGAAGCCGAAGCTCAACATACTCAGCATGGTTCCGCAGTCAAGCTTCCCCTCCCTGCTCATATTTCCGATGTTGGGGAGGATGGAAATCGGCAAGCACTACGTATACAACTATCTCAGGGAGACCGAGCTGGTGGAGTACCTGATGGCCAAGGCGGAGTCCACTTACCCCGACGCCTACGCCGCCATAAAGGGCGATTTCAGGAATGTGCAGTCGCTTCACGGCATTCCGGAGTTCCTCAAGTCACTCTGGAAGCCCGCCCAAACAAAGCAATAAAAGCCTTGATTTGCATCTATAACAGATTCGATGCCTGCCCCTTCCGAGAGCTACCACGTTGACGCATACAAGGTGGAGGGCAAGATAGACTACGACCAGTTCGCCAAGCAGTACGGATTGAAGCCGATTGATGAGGAATTGAGGAAGAGGCTGGAGAAGTACACCGGCCCCATGCATTTCCTCCTGAGGAGGAACATCATCTTCGCGCACAGGGAGCTCGACTGGATACTCAGCGAGTACGAGAAGGGCAATCCTTTCTACCTGTACACGGGAAGGGGGACCAGCAAGGGGATGCACCTCGGCCACCTGATGCCGTTCATGTTCGCCAAGTGGCTGCAGGACAGGTTCGGCGTGGAGATATACATACAGATACCGGACGAGGAAAAGTACCTGGCCAAAAAGGACAGCGACATGACCATGGAGGAGATACACAACATGGCAATCGACAACGTGCTCGACATCATAGCGCTGGGATTCAAGCCCACTAAGACGAAGATATTCTTCGACACTAACTACGCCAACACCATGTACAAGAACGCGGTGAAAGTGGCGAAGCACATAACGTTTTCGACCGTGAAGGACGCATTCGGCTTCACCAACGAGTCCAACATCGGGCTCATCTTCTACACCGCCATGCAGGCCGTTCCGGCATTCCTCAAGTCGGTTGAGGTGGGACACAACGTTCCCTGCTTGATTCCGCTCGCGATAGACCAGGACGTCCACTTCAGGGTGGCGAGGGACGTGCTGGGCAAGCTCGGCTACTACAAGCCCGCGATAATATACACCAAGTTCCTGCCCGGGCTCGACGGCACATCCAAGATGTCATCAAGCGAGGCCAACAACACGATATACCTTGACGATACTCCCGAGGCGGTGATGAAGAAGATCAACAGGGCGCTCACCGGCCAGCAGGCCACCGCGGAGCTGCAGAAGAAATTCGGAGGGGACCCGGACAAGTGCATGGTCTGCCAGTACTACAGGTACTTCTTCGAGCCGAACGACAAGAAGCTGGAGGCGATATTCAAGGCAGAGCGCAACGGCACTATGCTTGCGGGGGAGCACAAGCAGGCTCTCGCGGCGACGATAAACAAGTTCCTGAGGGACCACCAGAGAAGGAAGGAGAGGGCGAGGGAGAAGCTGAGCAAGTTCATAGTGAGCGATTGAGGTTTGGGTGAGAAGATGAAGGCAAAGATGCAAATTTTGAGCTACAATCCAAAGGTGCTGGACTCCGTCTCCGAAAAGGTGGTGAAAACTGCACCTGAACTTAATCTGGAGATCATAAACGGGCCGAAGCGAGTTAGGTTCGATCCATCCAGGGAACATATCAAGCTTTACGGCACCGACATCAAGGCCATCCGCATGAGAGTCATAAAGTTCGAGGGCGAGCGGGCTGACATCGGGAAGATCCTGAGGATTGACTTTGCAGCCGAGCTAAGGATGAAGGGCGGGATTTACATAAGGCTGCTTCCTACACGCTAAGGCAACAAGCTACAAAAGCCCAAGGAATGAAATCATGGCCTCAAAACTCTCCAGCGCGCAGAAGATGGAGGCGGCCAAGACATCATCGGAGGTTGAGGAGCTCGCGCTTACCACGGCAAAGCGCGGCGCGATATACGTGATCGGCGACGTGCTCACATCTCTGCTTACCCTTCTCATGCTGATCATACTTGCAAGCATGCTGATGCCCTCCGACTTCGGGCTTTACAGCATAGTCATCGCCTTCTCAACCCTGCTGGGCATAGGCAGCAACTTCGGCGTCGGCACGGCGCTGAGGAAGATGCTACCCGAGCTAAAGGGCGCGGGAAAGATACGCACCATGCTTAGCAGCGGATACCTAATCTCGCTCTCGATAGGGCTGATAATCGCGATTCTGGGTATTCTGTTCAGCGGCTACCTTGCGGTCAACGTATATCACAACGCCGCGCTCACGCTGCCGCTGCAGCTCGGCTCTGCGGCGGAGCTGTTCGCCGTGCTGTACAATCTCTCGCTCGCCGCGCTGGTTGGCGTTGGTCTGGTGAAGGAGGCGGCGATAAGCAACACGATATACTCGTTCTTCAGCCTCGTTTTCTCGGTGGGTCTGGTCCTGCTGGGCTTCGGCATAATGGGCGCCATACTCGGATACCTGCTCGGCATGCTCGCGGGAGGGCTGGTTGGTGTGGCTTATCTGGTGTTCAAGGGCGGGTACGGCATCGCAAGGCCCAACATGGCCGACTCGAAGAAGCTCACCTCGTTCTCCATGCCCGTGGTTGCGTCGCACGTCGCCATGAACGGCGCCACCAACTTCGCAGTGCTCTTCTTGGGAATTTTTGTGGCGGCATCAATAGTAGGCAACTACGGCGCCGCTTACAAGCTGGCTCGGTTTGTCGAGCTCACCATCACAGACATAGCGCTCATACTGCTCCCCGCGTTCTCAAGGGCGCTCACGAAGCAGTCAACCGCCAAGAAGATAGGCGCGATATACAACAACAGCCTCTACTACACCGGCCTGTTGCTCTTCCCTGTGCTGGCATACGCGATATCGGTATCAAAGCCGCTCATCAACCTGCTCTTCCCCGCGTACGGCCTAGCACCAATCTACTTTGCAATAATGATAGCGGGCATGGGCGTCGGGCTGATAGGCACTTACGCAGGCACGCTCATACTCGGCTTCGGCAACAGCAAGAAGTTCATGCTTTACCAGGTCAGCGCGGTGGTAATACAGCTAATACTGCTGGTCGTGCTAACGCCGATGTTCAAGGGAGCGGGAGTCGTACTGTCACTGTTCGTCATAACCCCGATAGTGCTTGACATAATTTACATAAGGGCGCTTCAGAGCCAGTTCAGCCTGTCGCACAAGTACAGGAATCTGGTACTGGTGTCGCTCGCATCCCTTGCGTTGCTTGGCGTGCTATACGGGATATCATTCGCCCTAGCCCAAAGCAGGCTCGCTCTGGTTGTCAACATAGCCGTGGCGCTTGTGCTCTATCCAGCGCTGCTGGCGCTCTTCGGTGCGGCAACCAGGAAGAACCTTGAGTTCATATCAAAGATAGGGAAGAGGCTCTCGTTCCTTGGCCCTCCGCTTGACGGCTTCATAAGGTACAGCGGCATATTCATAAAAAGATAAATACTGGTAAGTACAAAGCTCATATGCGCCTGAGTAGCTCAGTGGTAGAGCGACTGACTTGTAATCAGTAGGTCGGGGGTTCAATTCCCTCTTCAGGCTTTTACGGCCATCCTAGGGCATATTGGCTAATTAATCCTACCCGATGTCAATCTTTAATATCGCCTTCAACACTCCCCTACCCCTTCTGCTTATCTGATAGAAGTTCACATACCCTTCACCCACCTTTGTATGTGAAATGTCCACCAACCCGTAATCCTGCAATTTTGTTAGCTTTTGTGACAATGTGCGCTTGTTTCTGACGTAAGCCATAAGATCCGTATAACGTTTTGGCCCCTCATTCAGTACCTTCAGTATATCCAAAAAGTACGGCTTGAGTATGTCAATCCTGTCCTTTTTCATGGTAGAATCTACGAAATACCATATATTTTAGTTTACTAAAAATATACTATGTATATAAAAATATACCTTTCAATTAATACTCGTATCCAAATGGGGCCCCTAATCCAAGGTACAAATGAGGCATTTCGGAATCTAAATGTTGAAGCAAAAAGGGAGCAAACTTATCCGATGGATGATAAAATAAAAAGAATACTCTTGACAGGAAGTACAGGTTTCATAGGCTCCGAGCTAGTCCCAAAACTCATAGCGCTCGGATACGAAGTGCATTTACTAGAACGATATGTGACAAGCCGCTATACTCTTGACAATAATAACGCAATCAAGCACTATGGAAACTTAACTGATTATCCCTCCCTAAAAAATATAGTTAGGCAAGTCCAACCAGAATTTTGCATACATCTAGGTGCAATAAGCGCAGTTTCGTTCAGCTACGACCATTTTCTTGAGGTTAGCGAGGTGGATTATTTAGGGACTATAAACTTGGCTGAAGCATGCTATAGGGAAGTTCCGAGCTTCAAGCAATTTATATTTGCGGGAAGCAGCGAGGAATTCGGAATGACTCTCCAAAACAACAGGGATAAACTAAACGAAGACTCGAAATTGGAACCTAACAGCCCTTATGCAATAGCAAAAGTGTCGTCAGAGCTGTATCTAAAATACATGTGGATGGCCTATAATTTTCCCTATACTGTGCTAAGACCATTCAATTCATACGGGCGAAAATCTAATAACCATTTTTTCATAGAACGCACCATAACCCAGATGCTTGCTGGGGGTAAAGTGTCCCTCGGTGACCCTAGCACTACCAGAAATTGGTTATATGTTGATGACCACGTCAATGGATACCTTAAGGCACTTGATAATCCAAAGGCGATAGCCCAAACTATACAACTTTGTAGTGATGATAACTGCACCACCCAAGAAACAGCCATGCTCATTGCAGAACTAACGGGCTTCAAGGGAACGATAAACTGGAACTCAACCCCAAAAAGGCCCCTTGATGCAAAATACCTTATAGGAGACAATAGTAAAGCCAAGACCCTTTTGGATTGGGCTCCTACCGTATCTTTGAGGGACGGGCTAATCCGGTTAATCTCCTATTATAACGATAAACGGGTCGCTATTTCTCTTAGCTGATAGAAATCCTGTATTTTATCCAAAGTCAACATGCGCGAGGTTATGGGTTGGGCAACAATATCCTACATATGTTGAAGAATCATCTACACAACATAAAACTAACCATTGGATTTTTAAATGAGGTTGCAGACAAAGGAAGCTATGATGCGTTAGCAGAGTACCTTGCCTACATGTGCAGCCCCTATTTTATATTAGACTATGTCAAAAACGGGTTATTCTCTCGTGATCTTCGTTCAAGTATTAAAATACAAAACAAGTTTGGCAAATTTGAAGTAGGCAGAAATTGGTGGGGCGTCTATATGGTATCCGAACAAGTAGAGCCGGAGTCAGAGCCATTTTTTAATCTGAGAAAAGGGGCAGTATTCGTCGATGCCGGTTCCAATGTGGGCAAATACTCCATAAACATGGCGCTAAAAGGGAATAAGACTATTGCATTTGAACCCAATCCAGACATTTTTAAGTTGTTCAAATGCAATATCATCAAGAACGGATGTGTCAAAAAGATAAATGCGCATGAACTCGCACTATCCTCTAAAAACGGCAGATCTGTATTATACCTCAATAAGGTTCATGTCGGTCACTCATCAATGGATGAAAAAACTGAAACACCTGTTACGATAAGAACAGCCACGTTAGACTCATTTAACCTTGCACCGGACTTGATAAAAATAGATGTGGAAGGGCATGAATACGAAGTACTTCAAGGTGCACACAGAACTATCGCTAAATATCATCCGCGAATAATCCTAGAAATCCTAGATACAAACTCCCAATCAGCTTCACGTATCGATGATTTTTTATGCAAGATGGGCTACAAATGCATCGCATCAAATCTTGACGGGCTGAACTATGTATATGATTACGGCAACCCATAAAAATGGGTTATTAGGCTGATTCCAATGTATGGCAGAGTGTCGGATATAAAAGATTAGCTACCCAAGATGGTGTACGTGCCCAACAATGTAGGACTATTCCGATTCTCGCTCGTCATCTCTGCGGTCGCCGCAGCGGCGGCACACATCTTCTCCAGCCCTAGCGGCAGCGCGCTTGGCCAATACTGGTTCAACGTCGAGGTTATCGTGTACGCCGTGCTCGCAGTTACCTTCATGCTGGGCCTGAAGAGGTGGTACATACTTGCAGTCGCCTTCTCGGCTTTCAACTTGGCGCTGTTCCTGCTTGCCGGAGTCATAGCCATTCCCGGCGTGACTACAGCGCCTCTCGCCGCGAACCTTAACTTCTCCGGCTACGATATCAGCAGGCTTGCCTCCGTTGCGACCTACATCTACATAATCCTTGCAGGGCTGGTCCTGATGCTGTACGACAAGGGCTCGAAACTGGAGAAGCTATACTGATGCAAGACCAGCTTGAAAATCCTTTTAAATGATGGTATCAATATATTGGCATGTTCAACGGCCAGTTTGCGGCCTTGGTCGCAACCGTATCTACCTGCATTTTGGCGCTGGGTCTTGCCGTTCTGATGACCAGGGGCTACATGCGCAAGAGAGACAGGAGCAAGCTCTTCTGGAGCCTTGGGCTGTGGGTCTTTGCCTTTACCGTTTTCCTCGAACTGCTCTTTGCGCTAAACGTTTACAGTGGATTGCTGATTAACTCTTACCTATTCCTAGTCGCCATTCTGGTGGAGCTTCTTGCCTTGGGCTCTATTCAATTGGTGAAATCCAAGTTGATTGTAAAAGCCTACTACGTGCTGGCCATACTTGGCGCAGCCCTTACTGCATACTCATTGCTTGCGAGCAATGCGGGGAACCTTATAACCGGCTATGTTGTCGGAGGACTTCCACCTGCCCTCGTTATATACGCATCCTCACTTGCTACGTTCCCAGCAGCTATCGTAATCATCGGAGTCGCTGCGGTAGGTTTCAAGCGCACGAGGAAGATCAAGCTGCTCAGCATAATCGCCGGAGTCATAGTGGTGAGCGTCGCAGGCACGCTGTACATAGGCTCGTTTCCCTCACTTCTGTACTACTCGGAATTCATCGGCATACTCCTGCTTTGGGCCGGGTTCAGGAGTTAGCCACATCTTTTTCAGCCAGCCGGAAAGTATTATTAATTTAGGAACAGAATCTCCTATGGTGTGGTTGCATGGAAAAGAAGCAGTGGAACAAACTTACTCCTGAAGAGGAACGTGTAATCGTCCACAAGGGCACCGAGGCACCTTTCAGTGGCGAGTACGAGCGATTCTCCAAGTCTGGCACTTACATATGCAAGCGCTGCGGCGCAGCGCTCTACAAGTCAGAGGACAAGTTTGACGCGCAGTGCGGCTGGCCCAGCTTTGACGATGAGATAAAGGGGGCGGTAAAGAGGATTCCGGATCCTGACGGGGAGCGCATAGAGGTAGAGTGCACAAACTGCGGCGCACACTTGGGGCACGTGTTCCTTGGCGAGGGCTTCACTAAGAAAAATGTCAGGTACTGTATCAACTCAATATCGATGAAGTTTATACCAAAGGAGGAGAGCAAGGATGGCAAGTGAGACTCAGAGCATAGTATTCGGGGGCGGGTGCTTCTGGTGCACCGAGGCGGTGTTCTCGATGTTCAAGGGTGTGACTAAGACTACGCCCGGATATGCCGGAGGCCAGATGAAAAACCCCACTTACGAAGACGTATGCGGCGGGGACACTGGCCATGCTGAGGTACTGAAGATTGAGTACGACCCTGATGTCGCCCCTCTTGAGAAACTGCTAGACATATTCTTCACAATGCACGACCCCACATTGCTCAACAGGCAGGATGCGGATGTGGGCAATGAATACCGGTCGATAATCCTATATAATACCGATTCACAGAAGCAGATCATAATCGATTTCTTCTCTGCACAGCAGAAGAACTTTAGCAAGCCTATTGTGACCGAAGTGAAGAAGCTTGAGGCTTTCTATCCTGCTGAGGACTACCACAAGGACTTTTACAAGAAGAATCCTATCAATCCCTACTGCATCTTCGTCACAAGACCCAAGGTCAACAGGGTCAAGAAGAAGTTCGGCCTATCATGAAGCCTTTACGCTTATTGTCGCTACCTTGACCGCAAGGTTTGACGGTCCTCCAGGGGTTGTAGAGTAATTGAGCCAGATATACTCAAGCAACGGCACGCCAGCATTCAGCGGCGCCGAGCATGTAGCACAAACTTGCGGCAGCGGAGGATACCTTGCCGGCATTGCCACGTGTGTGACACTGCCTGAGTAAAGCGTTCCTGCCTGATATGTGGCCGGGTTGATTGGAAAGCCGTTGGCGCCTAACGTTGCATTCTGCGGCGTTACGCTCAGCACTGCATTGTACACTGTAAGCCCTGTATTCTGGATGAAATTGAATCTCAGGGTGCCAAGCGTAGTCAAGTTGGCTGCATTGCACACATACCCCGATGCGGCTATGCATTGTGAGCCTGCTAGATGGCTACCTCCGCTTCCGGTTGGCGTCTGGCCCACATTGAACGCGCCTATAGAGAACGCAAGCGCCACTGCCGCCACCGCAATCACTACCGCTATTATCCATAATAGAACTATCGAGACCAGCCAGCCTCCGAACGCCTTTCCTACGCTTATCTTGTGCTGTGCCGATATTGATACTACAATCACGATTATGGACCAGAGCGCTGTAATCGCGGTAGCTATTATAAAGAGCGAGTAAGAAGTCGACAGGATCGCAATTTCAGTCAGTCCGAACAGGAGCACTCCGGGCATGACTCCAAACGTTATTGCCGCTGCTGTTTTGGAATAGTCCCCGGGCCACATCTTGAGCAGCCTTTTCGCAAAGAGCTGGTAAATCGCCGAGCTTATCAGTATTGAGAGCGGCATGAACACGAGCATCTCAAGAACGGGCAGTGCAACCGCAATGCCCGCTATCCCCAACCTCGCAAATAACCTGTAGAAGGCAAAACCTGGGGTGGTTGTTGTGGCTATGGCGTTGCCAAACGCAAAATAACCTACCACGCCTATGGCTATCGCTATTATCAGCGGTATTATGGAGGCATTGTAATAGAGCAAGAGCGATTCGCGCACGCTTCTTTTCGCGGTATTCTCCCTCGGATGCAGTGCGCCCTGTACTGCCTCTTTAAACGCGGCTACGATGTCCATACTTTATAGTGCAACCCTAAGGTATAAAAATATATCCAAATGGGTGGTCTGCAAGGCTCAGAACCCGAGCTTCTGCTTCACGAAGATAAGGGTTATCCTTCCCGGTTTCTCCCTCTCGAATATCAATATCTTGTTCACGCTGCTCCTGGCCATTCCGTAGGCGACCTTCACCCTCTCGCTCTCCAGTTCCAGCGTGTGCTCGTATATCCTTTTCATCGCCGTCTCCATGTCTTTGACTATCTTCTGAGTGCCTACTACCCAGATGAGCTTCGTGGCGCCGTAAGCATATACCGGCAGCTGGCTGCCGCTCGCCGATGCTACCACCACCTGCCCGTCCTCAGTAATGGCCTGTACGCTTCCTATCCCATACTCTGGGCTCAGGGTCTTCCTCCTGAACTCGTTCCTCTCGGCCGAGTCAGTTATCGCCATTATCCTCTTCCTCAGCGAATCAAACTCCCCGCTCTCGTCTATCTCCTTGCTCACCCCTATCTCAGCAAGTGTCGTTGATGAGACGTGCATGACCTCCGACTTCTTTGGAATCAGCTCAAGGACCTTTTGTCTCGCCTCCTCTCCAGTTTCCACTATTATCGTCTCTATACCCCTCTCTGTGAGTGCCTTTGCCGTCCTCTCCACGGTCTCGTCATTCGCAAGCGTTGTCCAGTCCATTAAATCATCTATCGGATAACCTATATTAACAGCCAAGGTATTTAAGGCATACGATGTCCTGCAATGGCCGCTAAGACTGGTAACTCCTTATGTAAGGAATAGATGAGTTGTCGTTTATCGTCTCTGGGCCAATGCTGGTGTTGGCGAATATCTGCCTCTCAACTTCAGCTACGTTGCCGAAGTAATCCTGATGCCCCTTGCCGTATCTTCTTGAGAGGTCATTCACCCTCTCTCTTGCGCTTGTTATTCCGTATGGGGTAACCCTACAGTCCGCGTATGAAAGTATCTTCAACGACCAATCCGGTGTTCTCATGATGCTATCAGTGAGCAGGAGAGGTCCTCCACCACCATTTTCTATTAGGGATATCAGTCTCTGGTCTATCCCCACTTCTTTTGCCATCTTTGAAGTAGCCGCGTCGGGAGCGGCTCCGTATTTGTTGATAACTCCCTGCCTAACATCCTTCCAGTGGTTTACATTGGGCGCCTCATCGCCCAGCATGCCGATGGACTCATCGTTCTCCATTCCCATCTTTGTTATGTTTCCCAGATCATGAATCAAGCAGGCAGCTACCACTTCGTCCCTTTTTACCACATTCGCCGTGTTCCTCCAATTGGTGCATATCATGTCGCCTACAGCGGCAACCCTAAACATATGCATCCTAAGGTTCGGCGGTATCTCAAACCGATTATAGATCGTAACTATCTGCCCTATTACTTGCCTGGCATCCATAGGATTACCTCTCCGTAACCAGCCCCCTAAGCTTGCTCACTTCCTCCACCGATTCATCTCCCGCCCTATCCGTAGGTGTCTCTAGTATCAAAGCCTTGCTCTTGATCTCCCTGAAGCCCAAGAAAGTCTTGAACCCCACAATCCCTATATATCCAACGCCAAGTTTCTCGTGCCTGTCCCTCTTCATTCCCAGGTCGAACTTGGAGTCGTTGACGTGTATAACGTGAACCTGATCGAAATCAATTGCCTTCATCATATCCTGCACTACTTCCTTCTTCCTGATGTCGTATCCCGCCGCGAATGCGTGGCATGTGTCTATGCAGTAGCCTGCCTTCTTGCTTCCTATTCCCTCATATATGCTTCTCAGGTCGTTCAGGTCCGAGCCCACGCTGTTCGCGCTTCCCGACTGATTCTCTAGCAGAAGCTTTCCCTCCATCCCATCCACGTATTCAGATACTGCATCTATGACCCTGCTTATCCCGTACTCCTTGCCCTTCCCCATGTCGCTGCCCAGATGCAGCACAAGGTAGTCAATCCCTATCTCATTGCATCTCTCTATGTTGAGCCTCAGCGCCTCCTTCGACTTCTCGTATATCGTCTTGTCGGGCGACGCGAAGTTCGGCAGGTAAGGCATGTGAATGACCGTTGGGCTTATTCCCTTCTCGTTGGCTTTCTCCTTGAACGCCGCCGCTTCCTCCTTGCCAAGGCCCTTGACCTTCCATATCATCGGGCTGCTGACAAAAGTCTGCATGGTCGTGCATCCGTACTGCTCGGCCCTGTCAATCGACATGTCTATGCCGCCCGATGCCGACACTGCCATCCCCACTAGAGCTCTCATCCCCCCACCTAATTCGATATGAATATGAACTGCAGCGGCTTGAGGCTGTCAAGTATGCAAAAACCGAACCGCTCTAACTGAACTATATCTCCCTCCTTCAGCGTCTTGGCGTAGCTCTCCACGTAGCCCTTGCTCCACTTCATGCTGTCAGCCATGAGCTTTCCCTCATCGTCGACCGGATTCCCCGGAATCATTATGCTGCACTCCACGTAGTCCTCAGCAGGCACCCACTGAATCGCGCTGCCAGCCTTTTTCGTCTCCTTTGCAGAAATGCTGTCGCCCTTTGCCGTAACCTCCACATCCGCAAGGTTCTTTAGTCTGATTACCCCTCCCGTTGCTGCCCCATCAGCGTCCTTCTTGTTTATGTAGACATTCCCATTTACCCTGTATTCCCTGCTGCCCAAGTCGCCAGTGGGGTGAAGCTTGAGCTCCACTTCCTTCGCGGCGAATCCATCTATCCGGAGTGCGACCGGATTCTCCACGTAGTAGAGCCTTCTGGATGTAGGGTCTATTATCTTCCTGTTCTCCGCAAGCAACATCTCTATGCCCACCTTGCCGTCCGTCTTGCTCATACCGAACCTGAGCACAAACTCGCGTATCGCGTCTGGAAGAATGCCGCGTCTCTTAAGTGCGGTGATGGTCACCAGCCTAGGGTCATCCCAGCCGCTCAGTATGCTCTCAGTTATGAGCTTGTTGAGCTCCCTCTTGTGAGTCACGTTGTTCTTTATGACCAACCTTGACTCCGAGTGTATTCTGGGCTTCCTCATTCCCAATGCATCAAGTATCATGGCGGCAAGCTCGTCCCTCAGCTCGAACTCCTTGCTCCTTATCACATCGGTAACTCCATGGATGGAATCCATTATGGGCGTGTTTACATCGTAGGTCGGCCATACGCTATATTGGGTCCCCTGCCTGTAATGCGCGTCGTTCTTTATCCTGATTATCGTGGGATCCCTCAGCGCTGTGTTGTCCGACTTCATGTCACCCTTGAACCTTACTATCGCCTTTCCCTCCTCCGTCTTGTGGTTCAGCATAGCTACAAACAGCTCCTCGTTCTCCTTCACGCTCCTCTGCCTGTGCTCGCACTCTATGCTGTCGTACCTTCCCTTGCTCATCTTCTCGGAGTCGCACTCACAGACATAGGCCATGCCTTTCTGTATCAGCAGCTTGGTGGCATCGTAGACCTTCACTATGTTGTCGCTCGCATAGTACTCGTGGTCGAACCTAATCCCGAGCCACTCCATATCCCTCTTCATCTGGTCAACGTACTCTTGCCTGTCCTTCTCTGGATTAGTGTCGTCGAAGTAGAGGAATATCTTCCCATCATAAATCTTTGCGAACTCGGCAGCCATCAGCGCCGCCTTCACGTGGCCTACGTGCATGTACCCATTGGGTGCCGGTGCGTATCTTGTAGCGAAGTTGCCCTTCACCGCGCCGTCTAGCACGAACTTGGGCACAGATTCCTCTGCCTTCTTCTTTTCAATGGTGTCAAACTCGCCCTGATACTGCGCGAACTCCTTTTCCAGATCCGCCTTGCCCATCTTGTTTACCTGGGCGACTATCGCGGCTATGCTTTCGTTGAGCGCCTGCATGTCGGACTTCGCTGAGGGGTTGCTTGAGAGGACCCTGCCCAGCACCTGCTTCTCGCCCGCCTTGCCGTAGTCTATGGCGTTCTTTATCGCATACTTCCTTATCGCTGACTCCAATCCCGCATCCATCAGAAAACCCTTGCGATAATATACTGACTGCAGAGATTATAAACCTGATTGCCCTTTCTCCATCCCACTGCGGAAACGCCATCGCAATGTATTTAAAGTCAAGTTTGTAATTAAGTTCATGCCTAATTATTCGGTGAGACTTACCAACGTGTCCAAGATTTACAAATCTGAGTCCGTGGAGGTCGATGCGCTCATCGATGTCTCCTTTACACTGAAGAGCGGCGAGTTTGTTGCGATAGTCGGCCCATCCGGAAGCGGCAAGTCCACCCTAATGAACGTCCTTGGTACGATAGACAAGCCCACCCATGGCGAGATATACATAGACGGCGTAGCCACATCGAAGATGGACGGCGACAAACTAGCAGAGTTCAGGAACAAGAAGCTCGGCTTCATATTCCAGGCTTACAACCTTGTCAACGGCCTTACCGCTGAGATGAACGTGCAGCTGCCGCTCATGGTTAGCAAGATGCCATCATCGGAGCGCAAGGAGAGGTCGGATAGCCTACTCATCCAGCTCGGCCTGGGCGAGAGGATGAGGCAGAAGCCTAACCAGCTGAGCGGAGGGCAGCAGCAGAGGGTCGCGATAGCCCGCGCGCTTGTGAACAACCCCGCGCTGGTGCTCGCTGACGAGCCCACCGGAAACCTTGACACCAAATCCGGCGAGGAGGTAGTGAGGCTGTTCAAGAAGATAAGCAGGGAGAGGAAGGTCACGATAATAATGGTAACCCACAACCCGGACATCACGAGGTTCTGCGACCGCGTGATACACATAAAGGACGGAAGGGTGAACAAGAACGAGGTAATAAGATGAACGCGAAGATCTTTGTTGGATTTGTGCTGCTGACCGCCGTAATGGCACCACTGCTCACATTTGCGGCAACGAGCGGACCCACTCCGATTCCGAACCCGCCCAACTTTCAGCTCAGCACCAACGTGCTCACTCTGTGCAAGGGTATGGTCAACCAGCTGCCGATAACCGTAACATCGCCGCCGGGCTCAGTGCGGATGGACGGCGTCCAGCTGGCGATAATCTCCAAGTACGTCTACGCCTTCGGCAACGGCACCGTCAGCGGGATAACCAACGTCAGCGCCAATAGCTCAAGCATGGTGCAGCTGCCCATATTCGTCAGCCTCAACGCATCTTCCCTCATATCCGCGGGAGTCGGGATAAACTACGAGTATGACTCGCTATACTCCGACAGCGAGACAAGGAACATAAGCTTCGGCACGCAATCGTGCCCGAGCGCGCTCCAGGTGAGCATAATCCCAAGCACGCTCACGTCTGGAAGGATAGATAACGTGACCCTCGTTCTCTCCAACAAGGGGAACAACACGCTCAACTACGTGTCCATCAGGTCGACGCTGCCGAGCCAGGACGGCACCTTCCTCGGGATACAACCGGTGGGCGTCGGCGTAATAGGGCCGATGACATCAGTTAACCTCACCCAGAGAGTCTTCGTGTTCAAGAACGCCACGCAGTCCTTCCCGGTCAACATGACGATAAACCTGTTCAAAGGCACGAGCCCGGAGCAGATATCATATACTCCCATTGTGCTGTCGGCAGGGATAATAAACATCACACCCTCCAGCACAACCCTCTCGCCCACCGTCCCCGCCCCTGGAAGCATATTCTCCATATCGTTCATACTTACTGACGTGGGAACCGCAGGGGCGACAGCGGTCACGGCTACGCCGATGCCTCCAGCAGGCTTCTCCACATACGGCTCAAACACGGTGTTCGTCGGGGACATGGCCACCGACAGCCAGACGCCGGTAACGCTGACGCTCACAACGGCGAGCGCTACAGAGGCGGGCTCATACGTGGTGCCGGTGAGGATAAACTATCTCAACAGCCTGAGGCAGAACCTAAGCACAGTGGTGAACGTGCCTGTCACTCTGGGCTCCGGCTTCGGCACTGCGAACTCGATAGGCACCTATCCGAAGCGCACAACCGGCGGATCCGGAGGGCTGCTACCCGCAATCCTGGTAATCATAATCATAGTGCTCGGATACCTGCTCTACAAGGAGAAGAGGAAGGCGCACCCGCGCCCGCACGCGAAGTGAGGTAAGCGGCGGATGGAGATCCAAGACATATTCTGGCTCAGCTTCAGGGACCTGAGCGAGAAGAAGGTCAGGACCGCGCTCACAATCGTGATGGTGATGATAGGCGTGGCCGCGATAATCGGGCTCACCTCAGTCACCGCCGGTGTCAACCAGAGCATAAGCAGCTCGCTCAACTCGCTTGGCCCCACTTCCATAATAGTCTCATCATCGGGCGCGGTCGGATTCACCGTAGCGGACTCAAGCAGGGTCTCCTCGCTGCCGAACGTCTCCAGCGTGACGCCGCTGCTCACCGGATCGGCAAGCCTGCTCGCGGGCAACCAGAACACCTCCGTCACGATCATCGGCACAACAAGCCAGGGGCTCAAGCAGCTTCTCGGCGGAAATGTCAGCATATACCAAGGCAGTGTGTACCAGGATACCATCGCCCCCATAGCTGTGGTGGGTCATGACGTCGCGTTCCCTACGACAGGGTCCGGCGCACAGTCGGTAGTTGTGGGCCAGACCGCGACGCTCAAGCTTGAGGGCAGGGGCGGCACCACTGTCGGAGTCCCAATCGCGGGGATACTCCAGTCGCACGGAGGTTTCATCATACCGATTGACACCGGAGTGATGATGTCGCTGACGGCGGCCGAGCTGCTTATGCACAGGCCATCATACAACGAGATGCTCGTACTCGCTTCGAACACGAGCACCGTCAACTCCACGGCCGCGCTGATATCCAACATATACGGCAACTCGGCAAGGGTCACTACGACCGCAGAGCTCATACAGACCACATCCTCAATCCTCGGCTCGATAACGCTTCTGTTCGCTGTCATCGCCGGAGTCTCTCTTGTCGTGGCAGCGATAGGGATAATGAACATAATGCTCATTGCCGTATATGAAAGGACTCACGAGATCGGCATACTCAAGTCCGTAGGGTTCAAGAACAAGCACATACTCATGATATTCCTCATACAGGCGCTCATCATAGGGCTCATAGGCGGCGCAGTCGGCATAGTGGTGGGCGCGGGTGGCGCATACGGGCTCTCCACCGTTTTAAGTGGTGGATCAGGCTCCGCTGGAGCCGGCGGCTCTCCAGCAGCTGCTACATCGGGGACAGGCGGCTCAGGGAGGGGTGGCGGAGGATTCTCAGGCGGTGGCGGCAATCAAGGCTTCGGTGGGAGTAACAGCGGTGGCTTTGGCGGAGGAAGCGGCTCATCAAGCTCAATCTCGTTCCATCCTGTATTCCCCGTATCTACAATAGTGTACGCCATACTCGTGGCGGTGATTGTCAGCGTTGCAGCCGGAATGTACCCTGCGTGGCGGGCATCCAAGATGGAACCGATAGATGCGCTCAGGACGCTTTAGTTCTCCTTATATCTGGGTGACCCCAAACCGTTCAATGTGTAGTCACCTAAATAGAAAAATATAAATATGTGGTCACCTAATATATATCCATGGCGTTGGAGATTCGGGTTGGCAACGGCAAGAGAAAGTACTATTTTGCACACTCGTATAGAGCGGACGGCAAGGCAAAGAAGCTCAGGGTTTACTTAGGCACCGACCTATCAAAGATTGACCTGGCAAAAAAGCTGGACGGTGCAAAGGCGAAGCTGGCCAACCGTCTACTGGCCCTCAGAGGGATAAACGATCCTTACAAGACCGTGCTCTCAGGGCACGAACTGGAGGAGCTAAAGACTTTGGAAGCCAGGGGCAGGATAAAGATAGCGCACATCAGCGATGAGGACTGGCTCAAGTTCACCGAGACGTTCACCTATGACACCAATGCAATAGAGGGCTCTACTGTGCTGAGGGACGAGGTAAGCGACATACTCACGGAGGGAAAGTGGCCCAACAGACCCAAGGACGACATATCTGAGACCATAGGGGTCGCAGAGGCGGTAAGGTACATAAGGCACACTAGAGAGCACATCACCATAGCCCTCATAAAAGATCTCCATATGATGGTATTCAAGCGCTCCAAATCCTTTGCCGGGGGCTTTAGGGCATCCGGGACTGAAGTAGCTGTTGTAGACTCCAAAGGCAACATAATACACAGGGGTGCGCCATCAAGCCAAATTACGGGCCTCCTGAAATCGCTTATAATATGGTACAACTCAAACAAAGGCAAGTACAGCCCGATTGTACTTGCTGCAGTTGTCCATAACCAGTTCGAGACCATACATCCTTTTCAGGATGGCAACGGTAGGGTAGGGCGTCTGCTGATGATAAACATACTGCTCAGGCACGGCCTTCCGCCGCTCAACATAGAGCTCAAGAACAGGGACGAGTACTATTCTGCGCTGAGGGCATACAATCAGTTGGGCAACATAAGGCCCACCGTAGAGCTGATGCTCAAGGAATACAGGAGCCTGAAAAAACTGCTCAAATAAAGGTGACCACAAATCGGCCATGTGTAGTCACCTAAATTAAAATATGCAAAAATGTGGTCACCCAGCACAGCAATGGAAAAACTGCACACAAGGCTTAAATATATCCTGACCCGCTATACTGATTACCTTATGGATAGGTCGGAAACATGACTGGAGCACGCACTCAAATGAAGGCAATGAGGCTTTTCCTAGCCAACGCTATGCGCTCCAGCTCGACACCGGGCCGCCATTGGTATCACATCTCAGGATCCGTCTGAGGCCAATCGGCCAAGGCGCATCCGGGAGCTGCATGAGGCGTGTGGGTGGAAACCCAGGCCTTTTGCCCCGCGTTTGATTTTTTCCCTTTTGGAGAAAGCAAGAAGGTGATTACCAATGACCGTCAAAAACATACTGTTCGACAACGATGATACCCTATACAGGCTCAACACCCAGCTTCGCCAGGCCCTTGTAGCCGCGTTCCTGGTGTACGCATCGGCCAAGCTGGGAATACCTACCGATGAGGTCATGCCGCTGCGCAATAGGCTGTTCGCTAAGTACGGCGTCGACTATTCGGCATACCTGTTCGAGCGTGAGTACGGAATACTCTACAACGAGTTCATCCGCGGCACATGCATGAGCGTGGATCTGCTGAGGAACGGAGTGAAGGAGGACCCGAGGCTGAGATCCACCCTGAACGGGCTTGACGAAAGGATGTCGATACTCACGAACAACTATTCCGAGTACGCTTCGAAGGTCGTCATGACCCTCGGGGTCAAGCACAAGTTCGACAAGATCATAGGCGCAAAGGAGATGGGCTTCGCCGCGAAGCCCGATGCCAGGGCCTTCCTCCGAGCGATTGAGCTTACGGGATACGCTCCGGAAGCCACGATGTTCGTGGACGACAAGAAGGAGTTCCTCCTGCCAGCGAAGCAGCTGGGCATGACGACCGTCCTGGTCGGAGGCGAGGGCGGGTACGCCGAGCCGTGGATAGACCACAAGATAGCCGAGATCTACCAGATAAGCAAGGTGCTGCGTGGTTAGATGCGCGACATAATAATCAGCACGGATCCGAATACAAACGTGACCGTAGTCGAAAAAATATCTGGGAGCGAGTTCAGGCGCGATTTCATAAAAGCGCTTTCAGCCGGGCGTTAGAGAAAGACTAAATATCTGGACTTGAACAGGTTAAGCAAAGTGATTGCAGCGGTCGATTGTATGGAAATGCGCAACTCTGTCGATGTCAAGCTTGTCGAGTTCAAGACCAGCGACGGCCTTATGCTGTCCGGGCTGCTCTCCGTCCCCAAACGCCGTCCCAAGGTTGGCGTCATACACGTCCACGGGATATTCTCCAGCTTCTACAGGAGCAGGCTCGCCAAGGCATTCGCAAGGGACTTCGCCAAAAAGGGCGTGGCATTACTGAACATCGAGACGCGGGGTAGCTCCACCATGATGGGTTTCGCAAAGGGCAGCGGATCCAAGCTGCGCTATTTCAACATGGGTGGCGGTGTTGAGAAGTTCGAGGACTGCGTCAAGGACGTAGACGCAGCGGTCAGGTTCATGAAGCGCCTGGGCATAAAGCGGATTTATCTTGAGGGAATAAGCACCGGCGCGCAGAAGATAACCTACTACGCATGGAAGCGCCCGGGGAAAGTGCGCGGCGTCATCCTGCTCGGCGCGGTAGACGATTACAACCTCAGGCGCAAGGAACTGGGAAGGAAGTTCAGAAAGGCAGTGGCTCTTGCAAGGGCGATATCAAAGAAAGATCCTACCGGTCTGCTGCCTCCTTCCTACCTTGGGGTGCACCTCACCGCCAGGAGGTTCCTCAGCTTCGCCGACCCGAAGAATCCCGAGGCAAGGCTCTTCAACTACGACCGCCCAAGGCTGAGCGAGCTCGCATCTCTCAAGATACCGGTCCTCTCGATATTCGGCAGCAGGGAGCAGCACGCGATAAAGCCGCCGAGAGAGATGAACTCTATAATAGCGATGAACTGCAGCTCAAGGCTGTCAAGGCAGCTGCTGATAAAAGGGGCGAACCACAGCTTCCACGGAAAGGCCGAGGAGGCGGGTTTATCTATCTTGGGCTGGATAGCTTATGTTGAGGGTGAGAGGAGATGAAGTGCCTGTCCGTCAAGCAGCCTTATGCGGATCTCATAGTCAAGGGACTCAAGACCGTGGAGCTGAGAAGCTGGAACACCAACTACCGCGGAGAGCTTCTCATACACGCCTCCTCAGAGCCCGACAAGGAAGGGATGAGGCGTTTCAACATGGACGAGTCCGCGGTTGCTAAGGGTGCCATAGTGGGCAAGGTGCTGCTCTATGGGGTAAAGCAGTATAACAACATCAGGGAGCTGATGCTGGACAAGAACATGCATCTTGCGGGCGAGGAGTACATCAACAAGGCCAAGTTCGGCTTCATGCTGAGGGAGGCCAAGCTGCTCTCCGCGCCCATGCCTTCAAAGGGCAGCCTGGGCATATACGAGGTCAACGAGATGAAGCTCGGTGAGATATCATATGCCTAAGCCCGCAAGGCACAAGGCGGTTGAGCCCGTCGTGGGCGCATACATACTTGACTCCAAGGACCGCCTGCTCATGGTAAAGGGCTACAAGTGGGGCGACCAGTGGCTGATTCCGGGCGGCCACATAGAGCTCGGCGAGAGCGTTTTCGATACAGCGGTGAGGGAGGCCAAGGAAGAAGTGGGTCTGACCGTAAGGCCGCTCGGCATTGTGACCGTGTTCGAGGACATATTTCCCAAGGATTTTCACGACAAAAAGCGCCACTTTCTCTACTTTGAGCTCTTCTGCCGCGCGAGGGGCACCAAGGTGAGGATAGACGGGGACGAGGTGTCCGAGTTCAGGTGGTTCACCCTGCGCGAGGCTCTGCGCGCATCAACCAACCCCACTGTAAGCAGCACCATATCCACATACATAAAGTGGCGCAAGGCAGGCAGGTACCAATTCATAAAGCTAAGGCCCTGAGTGTTCCTAGCCGATCCCCGTAAGGGGAGCAAGGCGTCAGAACGCCTCGCCTATCCTCTTCCTCAGCTCCTCTCTCTTTTTCTCAGCCTCCTTCCTGCCCTCGGCAGTGTCCTTGGTGGCGTCCAGGATCAGCCCGACTATCTGGTCCATCTTCTGCCCGTCCTCCTTCTCTATCCTCTCCTTTAGCTTCTCGAAGAGGACCGCCTTGTGCGCCCAGAAGGCCATCTGCATCAACCTGCCCTCCAGCAGATCGTACCTGTCTCCGGCACCGCAACCGCAGCTGCCGCCTTCGCATGTGTCGTAGTCTTCCATTGTTTCACCCATAGGACGTCATATATATGACATCCTATATTATCCCGTCATGCGAGTATTTAAATATATAGGTTATCCTATATTTATCAAAGTGAAAGAGATGAACGCGGCAAAGGGAAGGACCATGTGCGATATGCGCGGCATGCTCTCGTTCCAGATACTGTTCCTGCTCTCAAGGAGCCAGATGCACGGTGAGCAGCTCGCCACGGAGATAGGCAAGAGGAGGGGCGAGAAGCCAAAGGCGGGCACCATATATCCGGCGCTCAAGGAGCTCAGGGCGAAGAGACTGATACTGGGCAAGAGGAGCGGGAAGCTGATAGTATACGCGCTCACGCCGCTGGGCAGGGAGACGATAAAGTACGCGACGGACTATTTCTGCAGGGCCTTCGGCGACATAATAGCCCTCAAGAAGTGAGGCCATGCAGCGGGCAATGATTTTTGACATTGGGGGCGTACTAGTCGACACTTCGTATGCTATAGCAGAGGGGTACAGGCTGGGCTTCGCAGCGAACCGCATTGAGTTTTCATTCACCGCGGAGCAGGTAAGGCACCTTAGGGGCATAGGAAAGTACAACGACCACAAGGAGGCGATACGCGCCCTTGCCGCGATAGCCATCTCGGGTTCCAGCATAGACGCCATACTTTGGCAGGACAACGCCGAGTCGATAATCAACGCGGTAATACAGAACACGCTTTCGGAGGAGGCAGAGGCAAGCCTCGCCAAGGTAACGGACTCCTTCAATGGCTTCTACAAGTCCGAGGCGGCGGTGCCCTTCCTCAAGGAGTTCCCCGGCATAAGGGGGTGCCTCTCCCAACTCTCTGCAACGGGATACCGCCTTGGAATAGTGTCCAACTCAGACAGGGCTTGGGCATCAGTGATGCTGGGGCCGATAGGCGAATCCCTCTTCTCGGTGATACTGACTGACGACGACGTCGAGGCGCCGAAGCCCAGCCCCTCAGGGATCAGGCAGGCAATGGCTGCACTAGACGCCGACCCCAGGTACACCTACTATGTGGGCGACTCGGTAAAGGACGTAAAAGCCTCGAGGGGAGCGGGGTGCAACTCCGTGATACTGCTCACCGGCCACGGCACCAGCGGGATGATAAGCAGGGAGAAACCCGACATGGTGTTCAACACGTTTGAGGAGATGGCGGCACATTTCCTCAAGGCATAGCCGCCCGCGCCAAGCTCTAAATACTGCGCAGAGAGAATCATACTGCACACATTAAGGTTTTTTCCATGAGCATAGACGAGACTAAATGCGAGATCTGCGGCGCCGACATGGACGTCGAGAACTACTACTACATATCCACTGGGAGGCTCCAGCAGGGACCGATGAGCGACCCGAAGGCCACCAGTGAGACGCTTCTGTGCATGGCCTGCTTCACCCAGATAAAGGCCGAGCTTATGGTCTCCATAGGCAGGCAGAAGGCCAAGCATGCCGATGATAAGGGCGGGGCGTAAGGGTGGCTGCGGGAACACCGCGAAATCTATTTATACCATTCCAGCGCAATAAGACCCATAAGGTGAACGGATGAGGAAGCAAGATACCTACAAAATAGCTATGATGGCAGTTCTGCTATCGTCATTCACGTTGGGCATGGCTTTCGCTGCGCCCGGAGGGGACGGCGGCGGAGGCGGAGGAACGAGCGGGTCACTATCGCAGAGCACCCATCTCACATCCATCTCCAGGACTGCAACAGTGTTGCATGTGACTGAGACGCTGCACCAGGCGGTAAACGTGACAGGGTTCGAGGTCGTGCTGTACGTACAGACCGGCAGCTCCATCAAAGTATTCCAAAACTACACCAACTCAGCCGGTGTGGCGACCTTTGCGGTGCCGGGCTCAACCAAGGGAACTTCTACTGTGCATGCCATAGTGGCGGCCACGCCCTACAGGTCTGCTACTGCTACGATAGCGCATTTCACTCATTCGTAAAAGGCCACTCGGCCCCTGCGCACAATGCGCGCGCAGGGCACTTTCTTTTCCGCCCGTGAGCGGAATGTCTATTCGCTAAATTAGGAAGATGACAAATTTTATACCTTCCGTTCCATAGACCCTTGAACGCAGGGTTCTCTTTTCTCTTCGACTGTAAACCCCCTGCGTCAAGGCGACTAAACGAAAATAATATACGACCTAAAGGATAAAATACCAGAGGTTCTGGCATACGCACGAGTTCTCGTGCGGGAATACGGGCACACGAAGAAGTTCGCGAAACATATCGTCGCGTTCGCAGTGCAGCAGGATAAACACATGAAGGACTACGAACTCGCCAAATTCGTAGTCAATGACCCCATTGGGAAGATGTTGGGATACGGCGACAAACTGCATAAATCGACGTTGTCAAAGGCGAAGTCGAGGTCGGATCCTGAAATGTTCGCTGACCTCTACAACTGGATTGTACGGGACAAATTCCGCAACAGGATAGTGTCAACCATGGTGCAGGACAGCACCGCAATTCCTTCGGGATCGAGGAAGGACAGGGACGCGAGAACAGGATACAGGACTCCATCGAAAATGGAGCAGATGTTCCTGAGGGAGGGCGAGAAGACGTTCATTTTCGGATACAAAGTCCACACGATATCGGAGGCTGAACACGAGATACCCCTTGCAGTGACCCTACAACCGGCGAACAGGAATGACAGGATGTTCTTCTCAGAACTTTATGAAAGCGTAAAATCGAATTTCCGTATCGGACCGAACGCCAAATATCTCGCCGATGCGGGTTATTCGTCCTCAAGAATAAGGCGGAACCTCAGGCAGGATGGTATAACTGCGGTGATTCCAATAGGCGGCAACCAGTATATGAAGACATCAAATCCAAAGGATCCCGATTACGGGAAGAGGTGGTCCCTAGAACGCATCTTTTCTAGGTTGAAGGAGGTGTTCGGTCTCGGAAAGAAAAGGGCCGTGGGGCTCAAAAGGACGGCAATCCACGTCTATTCCTGCCTGTTGGCGTACGTAATGAGGTATCTGATTTGAGGGGTCTGGGGATGAAACGAGAGAAATATTTTAAATCGGTGATAGACATGTAGATGTCAACTCCCTATTCGCTAAATGACGTAGAGAACCTATATATATCTCCTAATTCAAAATTGATGTATAGAGTGGTGGAAAAATGAAGCTGTACAACAAGGCCGGGAGGAAGATTTTCGTGGCAAGCGTGAGCGCGAACATAGGCGGCATCCAGTATGACTCATGCCCCAAGATAGCCATTGCCCCCACATCGAAGTCGGGGCAGTTAGGCGATGACTACAGAAGGGGAAAGATAAGGATAAGCAAGGCGCTTCTGAAGGCGGGCTTCGGAATTTGATGCTGCAGCTGCGCCTGGGTTGGGTCGGGAGCAGGGCATAACATAAGCAAGGATCAGCGGCAGATGCGAGCGCATCTGCCCACATTTCTAAACAGGGAGGACGGGGAAGGTTCTCTCTATTGTTAACGCATTGCGTAAGCTAGGCTAAGCGACATGAAAAATAAAAGCAGGGTTTCCCCTGCAAGCCTGCGGGCAGGGCCGACTAGCAGCCGCAGCCCTTCTGGAATGTGAAGACAACTGAGACGCTCTCAACCAGCTTCGACCTGCCGCCATAGTAAGGCGAGGACTGTGAGCCGCCGGCTGACTTCGCCGAGGCTATGAAACTGTTCGCATAGGCAGGATACGGAACCACCGAGTAGCTGTTCACCGTTATGTTGGTCTGCCTTATCGAAGCGCTAGGTCCAGCGAGCAACTGGGCCTGGACAGTTGCGTTGTTCAGCGCCCTCCAGAGAGCCACGCTCCTCATGGTCGTGAGCTGCTGGTCCGAAAGCATCGGCTGCACGCTGCTTATGTAGGCGTTCGGTACCTGCGAGATTGAGCTTATCGCCGAGCTGACGTTCGCTATGTTGGGTATCACAATCACAAGGTTCTCGAACACGGCATACGCGCTGCTGTTGTACACCTTGTATGACGAATAGCCGGTTGTCGTTACGTAAGTCTGGTTCCAGTTTATGTAGCCCCCTATGGAGTTGTTGATTGCGTTGAGCGTCTTTGTCACGTTTGCAGTCGCGGCAGCGGTGCTGTTGCCCGTTCCGTTGAGTGCAACGTAGATTGTAGCCTGGCTGGGCAGGTCGTAGGAGATGCCCGATGCGCCCACTGTAATCACAGAGCCCTTTCCAAGGCTGCCGTTTATCCCGCTTATGCTCGCCTCGCGAGCCGAAAATGCCACTATGCCCAGCACTATTATGGCCAGTGCTGCCACATAGATAAAGCCCCTGTCGTTGTTTTCCTTAGCCATCAAAACCCCTTGTAACTATACCTCATGGAACCTATTAAACCCTTTTGCTTGGGGTTGGCTTAGCACATGCCGAAGGCTCTTTGCTCAAACTCTGGACTTAAAGACTAAGCACCTAAACCCTAGAAGTTGCATTAAATTAGGTATAAACTCAATCAGCCAACCTTAAAATAGACCTATTTATCTCCTTTAGCTTCATGTGCCCAAGTATCCATGCAAGAATAAATCCATATACGCAAAAGTAGATCATGGCAGAAGTATAACTTACGTTTATTTGGCGTGTTAAATAAGCTACTATTGTAGCAAATAGCCCTGCGAGGAATGATATGCCAAATACATTAATCATATTAAGTGTTTTATGATAATGATTAGTTAACACTGCTTCCTGCAATCTTAGCCTTTCCTGCACTGTTGCTTGCTTTTTCGGAATTGAATAACACCGCTAAACCTACAATGGTAAGGACTACGCCTATGACAATCAATGCTACTGATAAGAAGCTGAAAACAAGTGATAACATACCCGCTCCAGCCAGACCTAGCGCTATTAACTGATGCATAAGTAAACTATGAATATTAACTTTAAATACCCTTTCCTTGTGTACTAAGACAGTATTAGCTTAGTCTTAATCCACGGGCTGTATAAGTTATGGATAACCATTGATTTCAGTAGCAATTAAAAGGATTACCATGCAAATGGAAAGTATGGTTGAGAACGCTCTTTATTTCGGAGACAACTTAGACATACTTAGAAAATACATCAAAGACGAGAGTGTAGACCTTATCTACTTAGACCCACCCTTCAATTCCCAGGCAAACTATAACATCCTCTTTAAGGAGTCCGCAAATGCTGCGGGGGGGGGGCGAAAAATCTAAGGCTCAAATAGAAGCTTTTACCGATTCTTGGACATGGGACGATACGGCACAAATAACCTTTGAGTACCTAACAGGAAATAGCAAAAATGTTCCTTCTAACGTACCAGAACTAATCTTAGCATTTGAGCATTTCTTAGGCAAAAATTCTATGACTGCCTATATAGTTATGATGACAGTTAGACTATTGGAATTGCATAGAGTTCTTAAGAAAACGGGTTCCATTTACCTTCACTGCGACCCAACAGCAAGCCATTACATAAAACTTGTTTTGGATGCTGTTTTTGGTGTTTATAATTTTAGAAATGAAATAATATGGAAAAGGACAGTTAATCCTAAAGGTTCTCAATACGATAGTAAGAAATTCGGTAAAGCACATGATACAATATTCTTTTACTCCAAGTCAAATAATTTTATATTTAATTTGGACGATGCCAAAATAAGTTTGACAGACGAGGAAGTTTCGAAGAAATTTCATCTTGAAGACGATAAAGGTGGCTATTATGCTGGCCCAATAATCCGCTCCCAATCTATGGGCGAGAGGCCAAATTTAGTGTATGAATATAAGGGATACACCCCAGATTCTTCTGGTTGGCGTATGACAAAAGAGAAACTAATAGAGTTAGACAATGATGGCGATTTAGGTTGGTCAAGAACTGGCAAACCGTTTAGAAAATTAAGACCTTCTAAAAAAGAGGGGAAGCCACTCTTTGACGTGTGGGACGACATAAATCGATTATATGATAGTAAAGAGTTTCTAAATTATGCGACACAAAAGCCATTGAAATTACTTGAAAGAATAATAAAAGCGTCAAGCAATAAAGGGGATTTGGTTTTAGATCCATTTTGTGGTTGTGGTACTACTATAGATGCAGTTGAGAAAATTAATGCTGAAACGGGTTCTGATAGAAATTGGATAGGTATAGATATAACTCATTTGGCTATAAACCTCATAAAAAGACGCATACATGATAAATATCCAAGCGCCAAGTTTGACATAGTAGGAGAACCGAAGGATTTAGAAGGAGCTAAGCAGTTAGCGCAGAGCGATAGATACCAATTTGAGTGGTGGGCATTATCTCTGATTGATGCGAGGCCGATAAATGATAAAAAGAAAGGCTCGGATAGGGGTATAGATGGCATAATTTACCTCTACGATCCAAGAGATAAAACTACAAAGTCTGTACTGGTTCAAGTCAAAAGCGGGCATGTGAAATCTGGCGATATAAGAGACTTTAAGGGTACTTTAGAGCGGGAAAAAGTAAAGTTTGGTGTATTTGTTACTTTAGAGGAGCCTACAAAGGATATGAAGGAGGAGGCGATACAGTATGGATACGAAACCTCTCCGTTAGGTGATGAAAGTATAGCCAAAATACAGATATTAACTATAAAAGAGATTTTGGGTGGGATTAAGCCCAAAGTATTATTCGTTAATGTTTCGTATAAAAAAGCAGAACACGGCAAGAAAAAAGGACGTAGAAAAGAGATAAAGAAAGGTAAGAACAAAAGATTATAACGGATTAATGCCCAATAAGAGTATTGAGTGGTGCTGACGAGGTATGTGAACCTCAGCGGTTTGTGGCTTTTCCTTAAAAGTCATCTTGCACTTAAATGTCTTCTCTTGCACCTTTATCGGCTCGATCTTGAGGCTTTAGGTGCAAACCCCTTTGCGCAGCAAGGTATAAATATCTTAGTTTAAATATAATCTAGTTTAGATTTAAACCATCAAGACAACCAGTGCTGCGAATGAGTGTCAAATCATACATAGGAAACCCATACATGACGAAGGACATGAAGCGCCAGGTGCTGAAGCTGATGGTCCTCAGGAGGATAAAGGCGGGCAGGGCCTACTCATACGCGATAATAAAGGAGCTGGGCAACGAGCACCTCTCGATGTTCCTGAAGAAGGACACCGGGAGCGTAAAGAACGACGTCTACAACACCATAAACGTTCTGGAGAGATCCGGCTACATAATGCCCAGCCGCGCCTCCGCCACTGACGGAGGCAAGAAGTACTACAAGATAACCGCCAAGGGCAGCGTGGTGCTCACGGAGTCGAAGAGGCTGTTCCTCGCCTCCATGAAAGAGCTCATGAAGATAATAGAATAATGGGGCGATACCATGACCGAATATGCAATAGCCATAGAGAACCTGGTCAAGAGATTCGATAGCTTGACCGCGGTCAATGGCATAAACCTGAAGATCAAGAAGGGCGAGATCTTCGGCCTCCTCGGGCCCAACGGGGCAGGGAAGAGCACCACCATAAACATGATCCTCGGTCTCCTCTCGCCCACTTCAGGGAGGATACTGGTCAATGGCACCGACATGCAGAAGGATCCGGCCGATGCTAGGAACCACATAGGCATAGTGACCCAGGAGACGGTGGTGGAGCCGGAGCTGACCGCCGAGCAGAATCTGATGATATTCGGGCGCCTCTATCACATTCCCAGCTCCGAGTTGCAGAAGGACATAGACTTTGCGCTTGAACTTTCCGATCTGGTCGCATTCAGGAAGTCGTACGCCGGCACATTCTCCGGGGGGATGAAGCGGCGATTGGAGACCGCGAAAGCCCTGATGCACGCTCCGGAGCTGCTGCTTCTCGACGAGCCCACTACCGGTCTCGACGTCCAGAACAGGACCAAGATATGGAACCTGCTTAGGGACATAAACAAGAAGCAGAACGTGACGATACTGCTTACCACCCAGTACTTGGAGGAGGCTGACCAGCTCTGCGACAGGATTGGGATAATCGACCACGGCAAGCTGATAGCGCTCGGCACGCCCACCGAGCTCAGGCAGAAGATTGGCATGAGCAGCGTGATAGAGATATCCGCGGACAAGGAGGACCTCCCGAAGGTGGCTGCTGTCTTCAAGAAGGTTGGGCTTGAGCCTAAGATTCTGATCAATAAAGTTATAGCTCCAGGCGGGAGCAACGCCACCAAGAAGATAGAGGCGCTGCTCGCGGCGATATCTGCCAGCAAGCTTCAGATACGCAACGTGAGCATGCACGAGCCGACGATAGATGACGTATTCCTCAAGCTGACCGGCTCAGAGGTGAGGGACACGGAAGGGGAGTTCACCGGGGGCAGGGCCGACCTGCTGATGGGAAGGGGTAGATGAGATGAGCTTGGCCGGAGACACATACACGCTCTTCCTCAGGGAGATGCTGATATTCAAGAAGAACATCGGGACGAACGTGGTCAGGTCCATAATATTCCCGCTAATCTTCGTCCTCCTGCTCGGCAGCTTCGGCAGCTCGCCAAGGAACGTGCCCGTCGCGGTCGTCAACTACGCGAGCGGCCCAGCATCCCTAAACTTCATAAACCTGCTCCAGTCGGGGAACGGCGTCACCGTCATAACGGAGACCACGCAGCAGCAGGCGATGAACCTGCTCTCCGAGAGCTACGTCGCAGCGGTGGTGGTGATACCCAGCGGCTTCTCTACAGTCCGCGGCGCGACATCAAGCATATACGTCTACCTCGACAATTCGCAGCCGCAGTCCGCGGGCGTGGTAAGCGGCAAGATAAACACCATAGCAGCGCAGTTGGGCACGGCAGCGGTGACATCAGCCCAGAATCCCCCAGTCTCAGTTATAACGAACTACGCATACGGGGCGAGCAGCAACTACCTCAGCTTCGTCATAGGCGGACTGTTGGTCATGGTGGCGGCCTTCGGTTCGGTATTCAGCGCAGGCTTTACCGTTCTCAGCGACAGGCAGCTCGGCAACCTTAAGGCATTCCTCACGACTCCGATAAACCACATGTCGGTGCTGCTCAGCAAGATCATATACGGCACGTTCCAGTCCATCTTCTCCGCCTACCTGGGCCTGATAATCGGCCTTCTCTACGGAGCCACGGTCTCGGCGGGGTTCATAGGGTTCCTGGAACTTATATGGGTCGTATTCCTCGTGGGGCTCGGGTTCAGCGCACTTGCCATCGCGCTCGCGTCTAGGACGAAGCAGCTTCAGACCTACGCGCTGGTCGCCCAGACGGTGACCATGCCGCTGGCGTTCCTCGGTGGCGCCTTCGTGCCCGTCAACCTGCTGCCAAACTTCCTGCTCCCCATCGTGACGCTCAACCCCCTGACCTACGCGGTGAATGCGGTGAGGGACATAATGATAAAGGGCTCCCTGCCGCTGTACACCCTGTTCTCGACGACGGCGATACTGCTCGCCTTTACGCTGATAATGCTGGGCCTTGCGTTCACCTTCTTCAGGAAGACGAGCCAGCAGATATGACATGGTATAAAAATGCATTATGATAATTATTGGTGTGAACATGAAAACGCAAACATTCCTTCTGGCATTCGCCCTTGTGGCAATGCTCGCCAGCGCAGCAGGCGCTACCACTGTGTACGACAACGCCCTCTCCCTGGCGAACGTCTCGGTCTCGCCGAATCCGGTGGTGGCCGGCGGCAACGCCACGATAAGCTTCCAGCTCTACAACTCATACGACTTCTGGCTCTACGGCACTAACCTACAGCCGACCGGCAGCTATCCTCTCCTTAACGTCTCCCCCCTGGGCGACCGAATAATAGGTGTGGTGAACCCGGGCTTTAACTCAACGCATTACACCTACAAAATCGCGATACACAACACCACGCCCTCAGGCGTATATACCCTCGGAATTGGGGCCACGTACACCGTCTATGCCGCCACCGGGACCGTGGTAGCCGCCTCCTCCATGCCTGTCAGCTTCTACGTGCAAAATAGGCCCATGATAAAGGTCTCACCCGCAAGCCCGCAGCCATCCACGTTGTACGCAGGATACAACCAGACGCTAAGCCTGCTGGTCCAGAACACGGGTTATGGCGATGCAAGGAACCTCAGCGTCACAGTGAGCGGCGGACAGGGACTCAACCTGCTGAGCTCAGTGACCACATTCTTCATATCCAACCTGACCCAGGGCTCTACCGCAAACGAGCCGATCACGGTCTCCGCCCAGAGCTCCGGCAGCCCGTACCTTCTCGCCAACATCACCTACTACTCATCGAAGCTGAACCAGCGCTACAGCAGCACACAGAGGATAAACCTCTCCGTGGCTCCGTCGGCGCAGTTCTCGGTCAGCTCCGCGGGCACGAGTCCAGGAGTCAGCTCCACCGACGTGCCGGTCTCCTTCAAGCTGACCAACATCGGAACCAGCCCGGCGAGTGAGCTGCAGCTCAACCTGCAAACATCCTTCCCGATAACCCCGGTCGCCAGCACCGCATACGTTAACGCGCTGCAGCCCGGGGAGTCCACCAACGTCACCTTCCTCGTCAACATTGACAACAACGGCGTGCCAGGCAACTATCCTGTCACCCTGTACGAGCAGTGGAAGCAGCCAAGCGGAGCCATCAACCAGCAGTTCACAGGCTCCAACAATTACTACGTTGAGGTGGGCCGCGCAGGCTCCGGGACGAGTTCCATCATAGCCTACGCCATCGTAGTGATAGTCGTGGCAGTGGCGGGGAGCTTTGCATACAAGAGGTTTGCGGCCAAGGGCAAGAAGAAGCATGATAAGAAGGCGTAAGGAATGAAAGGCATAACGCAGAGGCTGGTCGAGACCACGCTCAGGAAGTACGGAGTTCCCGAGTGGGTAGACCCCTATGTCCACAAGTACCTCAAGAGCAACCCCGTCTCGGTGGTGAAGTTCGCGACGAGCTTCATAGACACCAAGAGGAAGAAGGGCGAGGTCACCAAGAAGTATGTCAGGCTGCCGAACGGCACAACCTTCGGCATGGACTCGATAATCCACCTGCTCAACCTGTTCTACTACGGCGAGGACAGGATGGTCGGGATCTACAAGGACTGGTCGGAGAACAGCACCGAGCACAACGCGGAGTACTCAGCGAGGTTCGCCGCGATGATGCCGCTCAAGGCTAAGCACGCAAGGGCGATAAAGAACATGATGGAAGGCCTGGGTAAGAGGCCCGAGGCAAAGGAGCCCAAGGAGATAAAGGAGGTCTTCGACTACATCGGCTCGCTCAAGGCATGGAACGACAGGATACTCGCGACGAACGTGGTGCTCAGGGGGTCGTACGCAAACGTATTCGGCACGATATTCTTCAAGGTCTTCTACCCCGTCTCGCCGGAGTTCATGAGGTCGCTGGGCAAGGCGTTCGAGACCGACGCGATAGACAACGAGTGGGGCTTTGAGGAGGCAAGGAAGATAATAGCGGATGGGCTTGTGCCGGAGGAGAGGATTCTTCAGCTGGCAAGGGAGCTCACCGCAAGGGTGCTGCTCTCCATAGAAGCGAACATGAAGTTCGCGAAGAAGGCAAAGATACCAAAGGAGTTAGAGCTCCTGCGCGACATAGCGGTGGCGAACCCGTTCCACACCCTCAAGGAGCTGGGCCTGGAGATAGACGTAGACAAGGAGGTCAAGATGGTTGCCTCCGTGGCAAAGGGCCTATCCACCCAGAAAAAGGCAGCGAAGAGATAATCTTCGACGACAGAAACCCAAATCCTTAAATACTGCCAAAAGCTTAAATATAAGGAGAGCTAGATATCTGAGTATGAATACTGCAGCCAAGCAGGCACCCAGGTCGAAGAGGTTTCAGCATGCCTGGGACAGCTTCATACCCGAAGTGAGCCTGATATCGCATGGCGATATGGCGCTCAACATACGGCTCGATTCCTCAATACCCGTACCGCCGGGCATCTCCTATTTCACCAACAAGCACGGCGAGCAGATGGCAGCCGACGGGGTCAGGGACGGCAAGGGCTTCGTAGGCGTGGTAAACTACGCTATCAACGGCAAGGACGTCGACCTAATTTGCAGGTCGATAACTTATTTCGAGCACAGGGCTACTGATTTGTCATTCATAAAGGGTCCCCTTAGTGAAGAGCACTCAAGGTGGGTGGAGAATCAGGCGAAAAAGGCCGACTCCAACGGCTTCATACCCTCTTTCAGCAACCTGCTCGGCATGGACGTCCTGGTGATATGCAACTCGGATGACGGCAAGGGCCAGAAGGCAGTTTTTCAGGTAAGGTCAAACAAGGTTATAGCAAGGCACGGCATGCTCATGGGAAGCGCTTCTGGGGGGCTTACCATAGATGACGCGTCAGCCCTTTCTGAGAAGAGCAGGAACAAAATAGCCGAGCTTCAGAAAGCAAAGTCAGCCTCCCCCACTAACTCAATTGACATCTACCATACGTGCGCCTCTGAGCTGCAGCAGGAGCTTAACCTCAAGGCTGAGGAGCTCACATCGCTGGAATTGAGGGGGTACATACATGACAAGCCCGAATCGGATCCCGATGCTCTCTTCGTAGCCACAACCGACCTGAAGGAGAGCGAGATAAGGGCGAGGTCCGCATCCGGAGTTGACAATTACGAGTACAGCAAGCTATTGTTTGAGGAGTTCCCAATTCCCCGAAGCAGGCTGCAGGAGATACGGGGCAATATGTCGCCCCAGTCTAGGTCAGTATACTTCCTATCGCTTCTCCGAATATACGGGGAGAGCGAGGGCCTTAGCATTATGGAGCAGCAGCTTTCCTGAGCGCCAAAAAGACATATATAGTTTGATTCCTCATCATCATTGTGCAATCCCCTTTCGGGATTTGCGCTAAAATTTTACGTGTGAAGCAAGTGGAAGAGAGCAAGGACATTCCAAACCAGATCGGGGACGGCAGCGAGAACGTGGTCTACATAGGCAGGAAGCCGCTCATGACCTATGTCATGGCCGTTGTCACCCAGTTCAGCAACGGCATGCTCGAGGTCACGATAAAGGCCAGGGGCAACGAGATATCGAGGGCAGTTGACGTGAAGGAGATAGTGGTCCGCAAGTTCCTTCCGGCACTCAAGGTGCGGGGAACGACAACCTCCTCGGAGGAGATGACCAACGCCGACGGCAGCAGGTCAATGGTAAGTTCGATACAGATAACGCTGGCGAAATAAACTTTCTTCTTTTCCTTACTTAACCAACTAAGCGGACTTTGCGGATAGCAGCTCCGTTGCGCTCACCACTCCGACGCATTTCATGTCGGAGTCGGAGTTCACTACAGGCAGCCTCGTCAGCCCGTGCTCTATCACATACTTGACCGAGAAGTCGACGCTGCTGTCCATCTCCACGAACATCGGCTTCTTCATTATCCCCTCAACGCTGTCGGTCATAGAGAAGTTCCTTTCTGTCTCGTACTTGAGCAGCAGCTTGTCATCAATTATACCGACCAGCCGTCCCTCCTTCACCACGGGCAGAAGCCCCACGTTTGTGCTCTTCAGCAGCTTTATCGCCACCTCTATTGTGGTATTGGGGTGGACCGCGACGAGCCTCCTGCTCATCAGCGTAGATATCTTCGCCCTTCCAGGCTCTGCTGCCATGGATAAAATATGAATGGAAGAGTTTAATAGGATTCGGATTGTAGGAGATATATGGCAAAAAAGACTAAGCCAAGTCCCAAGCGTCTGCTTAAACTGAAAAGCATAATAAAAACACGAAGAAAGGTTAAGTGGAGTGAGCAGATAGATAAAACTCTTTACAGTTAAGTTAGCCGCTCAGCATGCCGTAGCCCGTGAGCCTCCATCTCTTGGCTATGTTCCTCATTATGGCGATCTTCACCGCCTTGTCGGCGCAGATCGGGTGCTTCAGCTCCACCTCAAGGTTGTCCTTCTTCACCTTCTTTATGTAACCCACTATCGTGGTGGTGCCCATTCCAAGTATGAGCGGCTCGTTCTCGGCCATGTGCTGCTCCGGCACGTCGTCCCTCTTCAGCTTGTGGTACTTCAAGGTAAGCGTTGTCAGCGTCGGTGGCGTCTTGCCCACCAGCCCCACAACGTTGCCGACCAGTCCGTCCGCCTTCGTGAACGTGGGGTCAAGCTCCGTGGAGATTCCGATTAGGCCTCCCGGAGTCGCCGTGTCAAGCCTCACTGCTCCGCTGTCCATTCGCTCTATAACCGTTACAATCGTCTCGTAAACGTCCTTCTTCGACTTTGTGTTTACCCGTATGCCGGGCTTTATCTCTATCTTGTCCCCGACCTTCAGCCTTCCCTTTGTTATCGCCCCTCCGATGACTCCGCCCACAAGCTTGGTCGCGTCGATGCCGGGCTTGTTCACGTCGAACGACCTGACCACGTACATCAGCGGGTCGGACTCGAGGTCCCTTACCGGCCTCGGTATGTTAGCAATCATCTCCAGCACTATGTCGACATTGATTCCGAGGTTCGACATGACCGGCACTATGGGCGCGTTCTCTATCGTGCTGCCCTTGAGGAAGTTCCTTATCTGCAGCTCGTGGGCCTTGGCAGCCTCCTTGCCGATTATGTCCACCTTGGTCTGTATGACTATGACATTCTTCACGCCGAGTATGTTGATTATCATCAGGTGCTCCTTTGTCTGCTGCATGGGGCAGGGCTCGTTCGCCGCTATGACAAACAGTATTGCGTCTATCACGCTTGATCCTGCGATGGCGGTTGCCATAAGCGTCTCGTGTCCCGGCGCGTCGAGCATCGATATCTTCTCAAGTGGCACGACCTTGCCTCCGCAGTTGTCGCACTTGTCGCCAGTGGTGTATCCCTCCGGGCCCTTGCAGGTCTCGCATCTCTTTATGACGGTCTCGGCGTAGCCGAGCTTTATCGTCATGTTCCTCTTTATGCTCTCGCTGTGCCTGTCGGTCCATGTGTGTGTTATCGCCCTGGTGAGCGACGTCTTGCCGTGGTCTATGTGGCCAAGCGTGCCTACGTTTATCACGCTCTGTGCCACCGCCTCGTTTGTAGTTGCGCCCATCTTGATCAGTAGTGTATTAGCGAGTGCCGAATTATTCCTTCTTCTTCTCGGCGTACTCCAGAGGCTTCTCCCCGTACTCGGTCACGACCAGGTTTATCTGCGTCGTCTCTGCCGATATGGTGTTGCCCCTGACTGTGGCTCTCGTGTGTATGCCCTTCCTCCTTCCGGAGACCGGCACCGTCTTCATGGCCCTGGCCTTGAGGTATCCCTGAATGCTCCTGTCCATCGGGAAGCCGCTGTTGTCGCTGCCGCCGGATATCTTGAACTTGTATCCGCTAAGCCCGATTGCCGCTCCGTCGATTATCTCTCCGAGCTTCCTGTTCAGGAAGAAGGCATCTGCATCCTCCTTTACCTCCATCTGTCCGCTTTTTCCCGTCTTGGGGTCCGAATAAACTATCTTCATACTCTCACTTAACATCGTGTTTTATTTAGCGTAACCTGATTTTTACCTATACATGCTTTCGGGCTCCTCCTTAAATCGCTTTATCCTTTCGGTGAGCTCATGAGGTATCGCGGGCTTGACCTCCCTGAGGGCGGTCTCGAAGTCCTGCTTTGATACTATCGACTTCTCGCCCCTTATCGCGTTCATTCCCGCCTCCCTTACTATGTTCTCTATCTCAGCGCCCGTATAGTTCTCCGTGGCCTTCACAAGCACGTCGAAGTCCACGTCCTTTGCAAGCGGCATCTTCTTCGTGTGCACCTTGAATATCGAGAGCCTTGTCACGTCGTCAGGCATCGGTATCTCTATTATCTTGTCGAACCTTCCCGGCCTCAGAAGCGCTGGGTCTATCATGTCAGGCCTGTTTGTAGCCGCGAGCACCACCACGTTCTTCATGTCGTGGAGCCCGTCCATCTCGGTCAGTAGCGTGTCTACCACTCTCTCCGTTACGAATGAGTCTCCTCCGTCGCTGTCCCTTGCCGGCGCTATGGAGTCTATCTCGTCTATGAATATGATGCACGGAGCGGCCATCTTAGCCTTCCTGAAAATCTCCCTCACCGCCTTCTCGCTCTCTCCCACATACTTGCTGAGGAGCTCCGGTCCCTTGATTGATATGAAGTTTGATTCCCTCTCTGTCGCCACCGTCTTGGCGAGCATGGTCTTTCCTGTTCCAGGCGCCCCCACAAGCAGTATTCCCCTGACCGGCCTTATGCCTATCTTCTCGAACGCCTCCGGATGCTTGACCGGCAGCTCTACCGCCTCCTTCAGCTGCGCCTTCACGTCCTCCAGCCCTCCGACATCGTTCCAGTGGACGTTGGGTCTCTCGACGAAAACCTCTCTCAGGGCGCTAGGCTGTATCATAGCCAATGCCTCCATGAAGTCCTGTCTTGTGACGCTGAGGTTCATCAGTATCTCGTTGGGTATGGTGCGCTTGTCGAGTATGGTAGGCAGTATGTGCCTCAGCTCGGCCATTGCAGCCTCCCTTGCGAGCGCCGCTATGTCTGCTCCCGTGTAACCATGAGTGAGCGAGGCCAGCTCGTCAACCTTGACGTCCTTAGCCAGCGGCATGTTCCTCGTGTGTATCTGTACTATCTCCTTCCTCGAGTTCCTGTCCGGCACGCCGATCTCCATCTCCCTGTCGAACCTTCCAGGTCTCCTCAGCGCTGGGTCTATCGCGTTCTGCCTGTTAGTAGCGCCTATTACTATGACCTGCCCCCTCGACGCCATCCCGTCCATAAGGGTAAGCAGCTGCGAGACCATTCGCCTCTCCACCTCGTTGGTGGCCTCCTCCCTCTTCGGGGCTATGGCGTCTATCTCGTCCATGAATATGATTGTCGGCGCCTTCTCCTTCGCCTCGTTGAATATCTCCCTGAGCTTCTCCTCGCTCTCTCCCACGAACTTGCTCACCAGCTCCGGGCCAGATATGTTGATGAAGTGGGCGTCGCTTTCGTTCGCGACCGCCTTCGCGAGCAGCGTCTTTCCGGTTCCAGGCGCCCCGTAGAGAAGCACCCCCTTGGGCGGCTCTATGCCAAGCCTCTCGAACAGCTCCGGATACCTGATTGGGAGCTCTACCATCTCCCTTATCTTCTGCATCTCGTTCTTGAGTCCACCGATGTCCTCGTAGTGGACGTCGCCTATCTTGACCATTGACTCGGAGACCGGCTCGTTCTTTACCACGACCTCGGTCTTGCTGGTCGTCCTCACCACCCCGTGGGGCGTGACCTGTACGACTATGAAGTTGAAGGCATAACCGAACATCGCGATAGGCACCACGTCTCCCTTCACCAACGGCTTGTCCGCAAGCCTGTTCTTGGCGTACTCCGCGAAGTCGGGAGAGAGCGGCGTGCGCTGGTTCGGCGGAGGTGCAAGAATCACCTTCTCTGCCTCCTTAACCTCTGCCTTGGCAACGAACACGCGGTCGCCTATGCCGACGCCTATGTTCTGCCTTATGTAACCGTCAATCCTCACGAAGTCGAGGCCCTCGTCCTGCTGGTGGGCCTGAAGCACTATGGCGGCGGTGGACTTCCTCCTTCCCTTTATCTCCACAACGTCTCCGGACATTATGTTGAGCATCTTCCTGGCCTTGGAGTCTATCCTGGCGATGCCTCTGCCGTCGTCAGTGACAAGCGCTCCAGCAACAGTCAGTTCAATGCCCCCGGTCAATCAAAACACCTTACAGCTCAAGAGGGCGCGGCTCCGCGCCCGTATCTGCGCCAACTTCCGCTGCGCAGTTCTGTATACTATAATATCCACAGCTGTCCTCTATATACCTTTCTGTGTAAGGGAGGAAAGCGAAATCCGCGCACGCAAAGGGCGGCCGGAATGAAGGAAAAAGAAGCAGAAACCGTGGGGAACTCTGAGGTTTAGTCCTCAAAGTCCTCGTCGTCCATGTCCTCGTCATCGTCGTCGTCCGCGTCGTCTTCGTCATCTTCTTCGTCTGCGATCTTTAAGATCCATTCCTTCAACTGTGCCATGTTATCACCAAGCCTTTTTCGCCAGCCCTTGCTGGCAACAAATTATATACACAAGCATTTAAATAGCTTTCCAAAACCCGCAGGGAAGGTATAAATATTATGTTCGGCTGACTCTCCTCGGTGAACTCATGGTGGACGGTTACAGGACTCTGCGCAAGGAGGCGTTCCCAAAGCAATTTGGCAGTGGAGAAGAGAAGGTTCTCGCCAGCATAGGTCTCAAAACTACGCAGAAGTGGGAGTACCAAGAACCGGCTGGTTTAGCCACCATAGGGCTGAAAAGGGTCACGCTTGATTATCTAACCTCGAGCATCAACCTCAAGGAAAGCGAGATAAAGGCTGCGGTGAGGCAGTTGGTAGAAAAAGGGGTACTGGTAACGGAAACAGGATGGGCTACCCAGGAGCAATCAATAATCCTGACCCACAAGGGCGTACCGCTGAGCGAGCTGTACGCTAAGGCAGAGGCTATCTCGCGGGGCAAGAAGGCTTCCGTGCCCTGCGATTATCCGGGCATAGGTGGCATAATAAGGACTGCGCAGCCAGCTGAAGTGCTGCATTTCAAGTTATAATTAGTGAATAAAATGGCAGGAACAACAATGCAGGTGAATACTAAGGGGCTGAGCTCATACGAAGCAAGGGTCATGGGCAGCATTAATGTGCTCGGCTACGTACAGCTTCCGGAGCTTGCAAAAGAGAGCGGTCTTCCAAGCGCTTTGGTAGAGAAACAGGTACTGTCATTGGAAGCCAGGGGCCTTGTCTGGACCGGGTCAAACTGGAGGGGGGACATACGGCCCGGATATATCCACACAGCCAACGACTACAGGCCCGTAAGAGAGGTATTCCACAGCGTAAACATGCTCTATGACATACTGCGCATGGAGGCCAATGTCAACTCGGGCTACGAGCTATCCGGCGCCCTTTATAGCGTTGGCAGGATAGCTGAGCTGAGGCAGAAGAGGATGGAAGTCAACATCTCCAACAACTGGAAGCCAGCAATAACTGTCAACAAGATGATATTCGTTTCAGAGGCCGATGACCATCTGGCAAAACGTGTAAGCGACATAATAAAGCTCGATCAGGGCAGCCGTCCCGAAAATCCTGCCGCTGCCTCGCGTGCCACTAAAGAGCAAGGCGCTCATTTCAGGGAGACATTCCGCAGCCTAGACTACCTTGATGCTATGCTTCGCAGGCAGTCTAATGCTAACATAGACTTCTCCATGTCTGGCGCCATATACGATTTAGCTGAAATAATCCAAAATAGGCAGCAAGGCCCACAACGTAAAATAGTAGTATCGGAGATAGATGCGTATTCGACCATGCAAAAAATAAGGTCCGTAATAAGATAGGTCTAGCCACCTAGCATTCGAATTGGTGCGGACAATGAGTGAGAGAGCAAAAAAACAAGAACGCACGGAGCGCGTAAGGGCAGAATGGGAAGCGCTTCACGACCAGGCGGACTCTCTGTTCCGAAACACGGATGACTTTCGGGAGTCGCTCAACATATCACTCAAGGCGCGCGCCGTTGCGGTCGACACGTTGAAGTCCAGGGACGAGATATTTTCCTCCAACGACCAGCTAATCAGGATATGTAATAGTCTAATAGAAGGCCAGAAAGAGGGGCCCGACCGCTACAGAAGTTTGGGCTTTGTAATCAGGATGTGCGGACTTGCCACTGGCGCCGCGCAGAGCAACCTCAACTCATTCTCCATTTCAAACAACGAGCGCGGCCTACGCCCCAGGCTCAGCGAAGAAAATGCGCACAGCAAAAGCAATCTTCAATCCAATCTGCTTTCGATGCGGAAGAGAGAGGTAAACATGCTTTTCAAGCACGCGGAGGAATCAGAGTCGAGCAAGGAGTACTCGACATCAATATGGGCATACAAGCAGATGCTCTACATCGGAGAGAAGTTTCCGCCCTCATTCCATGACGCGAAGGACCTGAACAAGAGGCTTTACAAGGTCGCCCTTCTCGAGGTTGATGATACAAAAGCTGCTGGACACCATTCGAAGGAATTCAGCGCCCTCAATGTCGCGATAGAAACCGCTCCCAAGATTGGAAAGGTTGACAAGGTAAAGAGCTTGAAGAGACGTGCGATATCCGCTGGAGTAAAGGCAGCCAAGGTCGGAGAGTCCGAATCAAACTACGACATCGCGCATTCATTCCTGAAGACTGCAATCGGCTACGCATGGGACATCGAAGCTGACATGCAAACAATTGGGGCAATCCGCATCCGGATAAACACCTGTATGTACATGCTCGGCAAGGAGAGGGACCATCTGGTGCGCCAGCTGGACAGCTCAATGTGATACCTGTCGTCTCTTTGGTTCTCGAAAGTATTATTATATCTGCGACCGTTATTCCTCTAAACACGTTTCAATGGTAGATTTGATGTCCAAGGTAAAAGACGAATCACTCGCAAAGCAGGGAAGATTGAAGATAGAGCTTGCCCAGGCAAGCATGCCTGTGCTGATGAAGCTCAGGGATATACACTCCAAGGCAAGGACACTTGACGGGATAAGGATAACCGGATGCCTGCACGTCACAAAGGAGACGGCAGTGCTTGTCGAGACGCTCAAGGCAGCGGGCGCAATCGTGGCATGGTCTGGATGCAATCCTCTTTCCACTCAGGACGACGTTGCTGCGGCTCTCGCGGCCAACGCGATAGACGTCTACGCATGGAGGGGACTCTCATCGGAGGAGTACTACTGGTGCATAGACGAGACGCTCAAGATAAAGCCGCAGTTCACGCTTGACGACGGCGCTGACCTGATATTCACGGTCCACACGAAGCGCACCGAGTATCTTGCAGGCCTTCAGGGCGGAACTGAGGAGACGACCACTGGCGTGCATAGGATAAGGGCGATGGCAAAGGACGGCAAGCTCATGTATCCGATAATCGCGGTCAACGACGCAGCCACCAAGTCGAGCTTCGACAACGTCTACGGCACTGGACAGAGCGCGCTTGACGGAATAATAAGGGCAACCAACGTGCTCCTCTCAGGGAAGAACGTGGTTGTAGGCGGATACGGCCACTGCGGAACCGGAATAGCCTCGAGGTCTAGGGGCATGGGAGCCAACGTGATAGTCACGGAAGTCGACCCGATAAAGGCCCTGCAGGCCAGGATGGACGGCTACACGGTGATGGAAATGAAGGATGCCGCAAGGCACGGTGACGTGTTCATAACGGCGACCGGTTGCAAGAACGTAATAACGAAGGAGCACATGGCAGTGATGAAGGACGGCGCCATTCTCTCAAACGCGGGCCACTTTAATGTGGAAGTGTCGGTTGAGGATCTCGAATCGATTGCAAAGTCGAAGAGGGAGGTGCGCGACAACAACATGGAGTACACGCTCGCCGATGGCAGGAAGCTTCACCTACTTGGTGAGGGAAGGCTGGTCAACCTTGCGGCTGCGGAGGGCCACCCGAGCGAGGTCATGGACATGAGCTTCGCCAACCAGTTCCTGTCTATCGTCAGGCTTGTCAAGGAGTCAAAGGGTATGAAGCCCGATGTCTACGAGATATCAAAGGAGCAGGACCAGCAGGTCGCAAGGCTGAAGCTGGAGAGCATGAGCATATCGATTGATACACTCACCCCTGACCAGGAGAAGTACCTGACGGGCTGGGAAGAGGGAACATAATCGCGCGAGTGGGCAGATGCCGGAAAGCTACAATGTCGAGGAGGGCGTCAGCGCCCTCATCGCAATGATAAACAGGCTGAGGTCGGGTTCGACCAGTCCTATAATAGTGAGCATAGCCGGGGGCTCAGCATCTGGAAAGAGCAGCATAGTCTCCGCCCGCGTTGCGGACGCGTTCAAGGGCGAGTCAATCCTTATAACAATGGACGACTACTTCAAGGGCAAGAGCTTCGTTGACAGCGAGACCGCGGCCGGCAGGGAGATCAACTTTGACCACCCCAACTACATCGACATCGCGCTGCTTGAGCAGCACATGCAGGCGCTCAAGGCATCGCAGCCGATAGACAAGCCGATATTCAGCTTCAAGACCCAGGAGAGGATGGGGACTGAGCCTATCTCGCCGCCAAAGGTGGTGATAGTCGAGGGCATAATGGCGCTCCACGAGCAGCTCGCAAGGGTCTCCGATGTGAAGGCGTTCGTGGACGCGAGCACCCACAGCAGGGTCGCGAGGAGGCTCGCAAGGGACCTGAAGAGAACCGTCTGGACCCCCAGCTTCATAATAGGGTACATGGGCAACACGCTTGAGAAGATGTACGCGAAGTACGTGGGCCCCACGATGGCGTTCGCCGACATAGTCATAACCAACAACTACGACCCGTACAAGGAGACACTGAGCTCTGACAAGAGGGAGTTGCAGATCAAGTTCAAGGTAGGCGAGGATTTCAAGGTTCCCTACGCTCTGGCGGCTCAGCTGTCATCCCAGTCTGTGCAGCGCGACGACTATTATACTTCCGAGGCTGCGGACCTGAGGAAAACCGACGAGATAATAAGGATAAGGTCCGAGCCGGGCAAAAAGACATTCACATACAAGGGGCCGCGCCTTGAGACGCAGCAGGACTTTCTGGAGAGGGCCAGCATATCCTTCCCGATAGAGGGCGACGCAGAGCGCGGCATACTTGAGCTATACAACAAGAGGGTGCTGTCGGTCACGAAGGAGCGCTTCGTATACATAACCCACGACGGCGTGGAGGTTTGCATAGACAGGAACGTGGCCAGGACCGAGAACGGAAAGACCGTCTCTCTGGGCCACTTCCTCAACGTGGCAGTGGGCCCGGGCAACGCCCACCTGCTGGATGACCTGAGGAAGGCGATGGCGCCCCACAACGACCCCATAATAACCGCCTCCTACTACAACATGTAGGTCCCCCGCCATATACCCCATTAACGTCAGGAAACCAATAGCTTTTTATATCTTTTAGACATAAAATACTATTGAAATCAGGCTTTCTTTTTCAAGCTTGCAGTATGTATTTTTGCGGTTGCAATAAGAAAAGCTGATTTTACATTATATTTCGGTGAATCCAATGTCAGACAAACCACACATGAATTTGATCTTTATAGGACACGTCGACCACGGAAAGTCGACGACAGTAGGCAGACTGCTGTATGAGGCAGGCGCGATAACCGACAGGGACATCGCCAGGTACAAGGAGATGACGGCCCAGTACAACAGGCCTACTTTCGAGTTCGCGTTCGTTATGGACCAGCTCAAGGAGGAGCGAGAGAGGGGAATCACAATCGACATAGCCCACAAGGAGTTCTCGACCCAGAAGTTCTTCTTCACAATCATAGACGCCCCGGGACACAGGGACTTCGTAAAGAACATGATTACGGGAGCCAGCCAGGCGGACGCCGCAGTGCTGGTAGTCAGCGCAGAGGAGGGAATAAAGCCCCAGACAAGGGAACACGCCATACTGGTCAGCGTTCTCGGAGTGCCTCAGCTGATAGTGGCGATAAACAAGATGGACGTCTCAGGCTTCAATCAGGAGAAGTTCGAGAACACCAAGAAGGAGGTGTACACCCTCCTGAAGTCGCTTGGCTTCAAGGTCGACAACACGCTGTTCGTCCCGTACTCCGCACTTGAGGGATCGAACTCCGGCCCCAAGACCGCAAAGAGCGAGAAGCTCTCGTGGTACACTGGCCCGACGCTCTTGGCCGCTCTTGACACGCTTACTCTGCCGAAGAAGCCTACGGACAAGCCGCTGAGGCTTCCGATACAGGACGTCTTCAGCATATCCGGATTCGGAACTGTCCCAGTAGGCAGGGTAGAGACCGGAATAGTCAAGATAGGAGACCCTGTCATAATCATGCCGAGCGGCGTGAAGACGGAGGTAAAGAGCATTGAGATGCACCACCAGCAGATGCAGCAGGCTGAGCCCGGAGACAACATCGGGTTCAACGTGAAGAACGTCGAGAGGAAGGACATCAAGAGGGGAGACGTCATCGGACCGTCGAGCAACCCGCCCACAGTGGCGATGGAGTTCACGGCGCAGATGATAGTGCTCCACCACCAGAACGTGATAGCGAAGGGCTACACACCGGTGTTCCACATACACACCGCACAGCTGGCCTGCACGATAACGGAGATTCTTGAGAAGAAGGACCCGAAGACGGGACTGACGCTCGAGAAGAACCCCGAGACGATAAAGACGGGAGACGTCGCCATAGTCAAGATAAAGCCGACGAAGCCGATCTGCATAGAGAAGTTCAGCGACTTCCCGCAGCTCGGAAGGTTCGCGGTAAGGGATATGGGAGAGACGGTCGGCGCGGGAGTAATCTTGGACATAGTCCCAAGGACTCAGTAATTGGTGCATAGATTGTCAAAAGCCATAATAAAGCTCGTCAGCACCGTTGCCAAGGACGTAGTCTCGATTGCGGACCAGATAAAGTCAATCGCCACATCGATTAACGTGAAGTCGGAGGGGCCAATCCCCCTGCCCACGAAGATTATCTCCCAGACCACAAGGAAGACCCCTTGCGGCGACGGAAGCCACACCTACGAGAAGTGGGAGATGAGGATCCACAAGAGGCTCATCATAATCGACGGCAGCGAACCAGCGCTCAGGCAGATAATGAGGATAAAGGTTCCGGACACGGTGCACATAGAGATCAGCCTCGCCGGCTGATTTCGCTTTTTCTTTTTAGTGATCAAGATGCAAGCGCAAGCAACCGCACAGCAATCCCTTTTGGCGGAGTGTCCGCTGCTTAGGCGAGCTACAAGGCCTGAGGCGCAGGGCATCGAGTACCTGCTTAGGACAAGCGCGCAGGTCAACTTCTCCGATAGCAAAAATGCCTATGTGAGGTTCGCACTCAATAACGAGGGCTTCCTGCTGATAAGCAACTCCGCGGTTTCAAGGATTAAGAACGCGGATGAGCTCAAGCAGATAATGTTTATAGCGGCGCTCAACAAGACGAAGGTAAAGTCAGTTGAGATAAAGACCTCAAGCTCAAGGCGCAACAGCTCAATAGCTGGCGTGCTAGGGCTCAAGTCTCCCGCGATTCTCGTCTACGAGGAGTCCAAGAAGGACGCCGCGAGACAGATGCTTGAGAATCTGATTCCTAAATACGGCGCAAAGGAGGTATCGGCCTTAGATAATCGCCTGCTTACCCGATGGCTCAGCCAGAGGGACTTCTACACCAAGGAGGATCTGGAGGAAAGGAGAAGGCAAAGCACTGTACTCTATCGTCGAAGGTATGTGGCAAATCAAAAGAAGGTGGACTGAGCGCTCCGCCCAGTCCGCAAGAGGCCTTAGAACACCTCGTGCTCTCCGTTTATTATCTCCTGAGTGAGGTACGCCAGGTTCTCGAGCCCGTTGTCCGCCACCTCCCTTATCTTCTTCGACACTGAGTCGAAGTTCTCACCCTTCTTCATAACTATCTCAACGCAGAGGCTCTTCGGGTCGGCTATGCTCCTTCCTATCTGCGAGACTATGTAGACCCTGCAGTCCTCTACTTGTGGGTACAGCTTTGCAACGTCCTGAGCTATCTCCTTCGCGAGTATGTTGTATATCTTGCCTACGTGGCTGATCGGGTTCTTTCCCGCTGCAGCCTCCAGGCTCATGTTCCTGAACGGCGTTATGAGCCCGTTTACTCTGTTGCCCCTGCCCACCGAACCGTCGTCACCCGCCTCGCAGCTCAGTCCCGTCTTCGTGAGGTAGACCTCTCCCTTCTCTATGTCGTCTCCGGTGTTGACCGACACCTCCACCTCCCTCTTTGTAATCGTCTTGGCAAACTCCCTTACGTCGTTCGCTATGGTCTTCTCCTTCTCCACGTAGTCCTTTATGTCCTTTACCTCCTGGGCCACGAAGGCTATTGCGATTGTGAGGGTTATCTTGTTGCCCTCCCTCACTGCCATGACCTTTATGTCCTCTCCAACCGCAGGTATCTTCGTCTTGTACTCCTTGCTGTTGAGCAGGTGCTCTGTCTCAAGTGTCAGCCTCTCGGTCTCCGAGAACGGCGCGAAGCCTATTCCGAACGAGGTGTCGTTGGCCAGCGGCACGTCCTTGCTCCTCTCGTAAACCTGGTTAAGGTCAGCGGAGACGTCGTCTATCTTCGTGTTGACTATGACCTCATTATCCACGTCAAGGTACCTCGTGTGCTCCTTCAGGTAAGCCTTGGTTGTGTCTATCGCTATCTGGTCAACAGGAATCTTCATACCATTGAGCTCCTTGACCGCCCTTCCGGCGACTATGACCTCAATCGGCCTCAGTATCTTGCCGTGGCCGAACGAGGCCTCGGACTTGCCGCCCACTATCAGTCCCTTGTCTACGTTGTGGTGGAGCACCCTGCCTACCTTCTCTATGTAAGCCTTGGATATCTCTATGCTCACCCTGTCGCAGATGCCGTCTATCAGGCTGTCCGGGTGGCCCATCCCCTTCCTCTCCACGAACTCTATCGCCTGCTCCTCTACCGGTATCGAATCCCTGTTTACAACGCTTATGTTGGACATATTATCACTTAATCAGGGAGAGCAAATGCCCCCCCGCAATATTGTTTGGCCGAGACTGTTTTATAAAGCTTAACGAAACGGAAGGGAAAGCGGCTTCTGTTCCTGCACGGTCGTCGGTCTCCGCGGACGTTACCTCACTTTATCCTGGCGTTCCTCCTTATGTTTATTATCTTGCCCAAGAGCGCCTTCTCCTCATCGGTGAGCACACTTGAGAGCTCCTTCGTGAAGTGAAGGTAGTCCTCCTCGCTGATTCCAGTGTAGAGCTTCTGGTCCTCGCGTATCTGCCTGCCGAAAGTGGGCCCCTCTACAGAGATGGCGAATCTGTCGCCCTTCTTTGCGGTCTCAACCGGCGACTTGTCGTTCTGGATGCCCTTCACCCTTCCGACAACCTCCCCAACGTCGTTGATGAGCTGGTACCCCGCCCTCACCCTTCCCTCAAGCACGTCCATCCCGAATATCGCCGGGTGCGATGCCCTGAAAACCGTGTTCGGCAGCACCTCTATCACTCCGGGGAATATCACCCGGTCCTCAAGCCTCTTGTTTATGCTCTTCTGCCTCTCATCAACGAAGAGCTTGTAGTCGTCGAGCAGCTTGTATATTATGCTGCCCGTCAGTATCTTCACTCCGCTGGAGAAGGCCGCCTCAGCAGCGTCGTCCTCCACTCCCACGCCGAAAGCCATCACTATCGAGCTGGCCGGGTCCACGGCGTTCATCCCGAACGCGTCGATGACATCCCTCTTCGTAACCTTGCCGATGCCCTTCCTGCTTATCGGGTATCCCGCCCTCTCCATCAGCTTCGAGAGCGCCTCTATGCTGCCTATCGAGTCGGCCTTGAGTATCAACCCCTTCTTGTCCGTCTTGAATATCTCCCCTATCTCCGCGCTTATCTCCTTCTCGTAGTCCCTGTCCGAAGTCTGCACCACTGGCGATCCGGGTATAGCATCGTCAAGCCCTGTCGCGCTTATCTTCACCCCCGACGCCGCGCTCACGGAGTCAACATAGAAGTACTTGCTTGCGGACTCGCCTATCTGGTGTAGCGGCTTTGGCTTGAGCAGCGCCTTCACCTTCGCTGTGGCGATTGCGTTGGCTGTCGCGAAGGCTATCGTGTCGTTCACCTTCAGCGTGCCGTCGTAAAGGATGACGTCTATCGTGATGCCGAGCCCCTTGACCTCGACCTTCTCGAGTATGCTGCCCCTTCCCGGCCCCATTATCTCTATGTTGAGCTTCATCTCCAGGAACTTCTGTGCCAGCCCCGACGCCACCATAAGCAGCTCAGCCACTCCCTCTCCCGTCTTGGCGCTCATCGGCACTATCGCAAGCTCGGACTGGAAGTCCTTTATCCTGTTGAACGCCTCGCTGCTGAACCCGAGCTCGCTCAGCCTTCCCACAAGCTGGTATATCCTTCCCTCCACCTCGTTCTTCACGTAGTCGCTCTGCTTGGAGAGCGCGTCGAGGTAGCTCTTCGATCCCGTCGCTATCCAGCCGGTTATCAGGTCTATCTTGTTTGCCGCCACTATGAAAGGAGTCTTGTATCCCTTCAATATCTCAATCGCCTCTATCGTCTGAGGCTCGAAGCCCTTCGTAACGTCCACGACCAGGATTGCGATGTCCGCAACGCTCCCTCCCCTCTTCCTCAGGTTGGTGAATGCCTCGTGGCCGGGCGTGTCTATGAAGAGAAGACCAGGTATGGTCAGCTTGGTTCCGGTCGCCTTCAGCAGCGGGCCGCAGATCGCCATGACCGTCTCTATGGGGACCTCGCTCGCGCCTATGTGCTGGGTTATGCCGCCGGCTTCCCTCGATGCTATCGCAGTGTTCCTTACTCGGTCGAGCAGTGTGGTCTTTCCGTGGTCCACGTGGCCCATGACCGATATTATGGGTTGCCTTATCATGCGCATCTCCTTCCTTCACTTCATCTGCATCGGCGTGCTGTCCGTCTGCTGCCTGTGCCTGCCCTCATCGGCGGCTATCGCCATCTGGTTAACGTACTTGGCCAGCTCGACCATGTCCGCGTACCTGAGCCCCCTCGTCCATGTGTCCTCGCTCTCGACCGACCTGGACGCGATGCCGAAGTGTATGCTTGAGTACCTTATCCCGTGCCTCACGTTGACGTCAAGCACGTCGCCATAGGAGATTATCTTGTACCTCTTGCTTATGCTCAACACGTCCCTCCTGGATATTATTATCCTCTTGTTGGTGGCTACTATCAGCACCGGTGCGAACAGGGAGCCGCAGGGCCATAGCCGCGTCTCCGCAGCCGCTATCATAACCTTCTCGTCCGGAAGCAGGAAATCCTGTATCCTCTTGAGATACTTTTCAGGAACGTTCATTGCCTTCAAGCCCGCTTCAGTAACTTTTCTTTGTATAGCTATATAAACCTTAAAGAGAGAAATCTGTTGAAGTGATTTTGATGATTGACAGGACATTGGTAATAATAAAGCCGGACGGAGTGTACAGGTCGCTCACAGGGAAGATAATAACCACGCTGGAGGACACCGGGCTCAAGCTGATAGCGACCAAGATGGTCAACCCCACCGTTGAGCTGACGGGCAAGCACTACGCGCCTGACGAGAAGTGGCTGCAGGCTGTCGGAGAGAAGGCTACCGCCTCTTACAAGGAGAAGGGCATTGACGTTACGGAGAGCCCGAGGGAGATCGGGATGAGGATAAGGCAGCACCTGCTCGACTACTTCACAAGCGGACCGGTTGTCGCGATGGTGTTTGAGGGCAACGAGGCCGTGTTCGTGACAAGGAAAGTTTTGGGGCCAACGGAGCCGAGGAAGGCCGACCCATCTACCATAAGGGGAAAGTACTCAAGCGACTCGTACGACCTTGCGGACAAGAACAAGAGGGCCGTCAAGAACCTGGTCCACATGTCCGAGGACAAGGAGATCGCGGAGAAAGAGATCGCACTGTGGTTCGGCAAGGAGGAACTTGTTAGCTACAAGAGCACGGACGAAGAGGTAATGTACAAATAAGCGAAAGAAAGAGGAAAAGCTAGTTCCTGTACTTCAGGTCTTCGCTCATCATGTCCGGGCTCCATAGCGGATCCCAGACCAACTCTATCTCTACCTTTCCCACTCCCTGCACTGCCTCAAGCCTTAGCTGCACGTCGGCCATGATTATGCTCGTGACCGGGCACATAGGTGATGTCATTGTAAGCGTGACCTTCACGTCCTTCTGCTCCGCTATCTTTATGTTGTAGATGAGCCCTATGTCCACAATGTTCGCGCCCAGCTCGGGGTCGTTGCAGTTGTGCAGGGCGGTGATGACCTCACCGACAGTTGCCATACTATGATAGGGCTTTTAACGTTCTTAAAACTTTGCGATTTATTTCCGCTTGCCCTTTCAGATTCTGCACAGGTAATTTATACCTTGGTTTCCTGATGGATACGGTTCAATGAGGCGCAAGCTCGTGATGGCCTTCGGGTCGTTCGACATAATACATCCGGGCCACCTGGTCTACCTGAGGAAGGCCAAGGCGATGGGGGACAGGCTCATCGTTGTGGTTGCAAGGGACAGCAGCATCGAGATGATAAAGGGGAGGGAGCCCTTCTTCGACCAGAAGACCAGGCTGGACATGGTGGGCTCGCTCAAGTACGTCGACAAGGCCGTGCTAGGGAAGAAGATCGCCGCTTACAAAGACAGATACTCAATCCTGATGGACTACAGGCCCGACGTGATAGTCTTCGGCTACGACCAGCGGGTCGACCCCAAAGACGTAAAGAAATGGGCTGCGAAGCGCGGGCTCAAGGTGCGCGTGGTCAGGGCGAAGCAGGCCCTCAACCGCGGATTATACAAGAGCTCCAAGATTCGCGCGCTGCTCTCCTCTATTTAGCGCCCCTGTACTCCCTTGCCGCTTTCACGAAGCTGAGGAACAGCGGAGCGGGCTGGCCGAACTTCGACTTGAGCTCAGGGTGCGCCTGCGTCCCTATCCCGAAGCTGCCCTTCCACTCGAAGAACTCCACAAGCTTGTTGTCCGGCGTCACTCCCGATATCACGGCGCCGTTCTTCTGCAATGTGTCCCTGTACTTGTTGTTGACCTCATACCTGTGCCTGTGCCTCTCCTGCACTAGCTTGCTTCCGTAGGCCTCGTAGGCTATCGTGTTCTTCGAAGTTATCTTGCACTTCCACGAGCCCAGCCTCATCGAGGCCCCCTTCAGCTTGACCTTCAGCTGGGACGGCATTATGTCCACTATCTTATGCCGCGCGTTCTTGTTGAACTCCGTAGAGTTGGCGCCATCAAGCCCGCACACGTTGCGCGCGTACTCTATCGCCATGAGCTGCATCCCGAGGCAGAGCCCCAGATACGGTATCTTGTTCTCCCTTGCGTACCTTATCGCGTTTATCTTGCCCTCAATTCCCCTGTTGCCGAATCCTCCCGGCACTATTATTCCGTCGACGTTCAGCACTTTCGCCACGTCCTCCTTTTCGAGATCCTCCGACTCGACCCACTTCAGGTTTATGCCGCAGCTTATGTCCGCTCCCGAATGCACCAACGCCTCCTTCACGCTGGCGTAGGCGTCCTTCATCTTCGTGTACTTTCCGACTATCGCAATGTTGACGCTCGACTTAGGCGTGGTTATGTTGGCGACGCTGTCCTTCCACTCCTTCAGCGCCTTTGCGTTGAGCTTCCTCTTCTCCAATCCCAACTCATTGATCAGCAGCCTGTCGAACTTCTGGTCCATAAAATATGGAGGCAGGCTGTAAAGCGTGTCCTGGGTGCAGTCCTCTATTATCCTGCTCTTAGGCAGGTTTGCGAACATCGCGAGCTTCTCCCTCGTCTCGTTGTTAAGCGCGCTCTCAGTCCTGCACACCACGAAGTCCGGCCTTATCCCCGACTGCATGATTGACCTGAGTGCCAGCTGCGTGGGCTTTGTCTTCTGTTCCCCGACCGCGCTGAGCATCGGTATGTAAGTGACATCGATGAACACGACCTTCTCCTTGATTGCGAGCTGCCTCATAGCCTCTATGAAATATCCGTTCTCTATGTCTCCCACGGTCCCGCCCACCTCTATGACCATCACGTCGAGATTCCTCTTCTTGGCCACGCCCTCTATCTTCTTCACTATCAGGTCGGTGAGGTGCGGCACTATCTGCACGTCTATGCCGAGATATGCTCCCCTCCTCTCCCTTGCTATTATCTCGCTGAACACCTTGCCCCCGGTTATGGAGAGGTCGCCCGTGAGGTTCTTCCCCGAGAACCTCTCGTACATTCCGAAGTCCATGTCGACCTCGCTCTTGTCATCGAAGACGAAGACCTCGCCGTGCCTGTAGGGGTTCATCGTACCGCAGTCGTAGTTGAGATATCCGTCGAACTTGAGCGGAAGCACGTTGTATCCGTAGAAATCTAGAATCCTGAGAATGGAGGAAGTGACTATCCCCTTGCCTAGCCCGCTCATTAGAGAACCGAGCACTACAACGAATTTCGTTGGCATAGAACAGTTACCACTCATAGCTATATAAAGCTTGAGAGAGCCTGCGGTTTATTTTCGTACCGATGACCCTCCATTGGACGAAGCAATCAGATAGGGACCTGCGCGGGTTTTGGAATGTGGACGCTCCCAACATTCTCGTGCTTTCTGAGCAATGCGGAGACCCTAGCCACGCCCTTCTTGTCCTCGTGCGTCTCGACTATCATGCAGTAGTCCTTTCCCTTGGTGTCCCTCACGAAGGTCTCTATCACGTCGCTGACCCCGGGAATCCTGAGTAACACATGCGAAAACTTGGCGTCGTTGCGATGGTCATCATCCTTGCACCTGACAAAAATCGTTGTCTTGCTCATGGGCTCACTTACATACTGTATTATCTTCTGCATTAAGGTATTTATTTGCAGCTAGGTGCTACCCTACAAGGAAGACATCGCTGCCCTCGCTCACCGGTCTGTCTACCTTTATTCCAACGTCATCTCCGTAAGTGGCGACCTCGACATCCTTCCGGTCTATCTGCATCTCTGAAACCTTAGCCCTGACTGGCCCCGCCTCAGTGTCTATCTCTATCGTGTCGCCGACTCTCAGCGTGCCCGTGAGGTGCAGCGCAACCACGTTTATCTTGCTGAAGAAGTGCTCAACCCTGCCCACGTTTATCCTGCGCGCAGATTGCTGCCCCTGCGGGGATTCGGCCACATCCTCTGCCACGCTCTGCTCCCCATCATAATCGAGGTTGCCGATGGCTCTGTCAACCTGCTCGGCCCCTCTGTCCCGCATCTCCCTTTCCTGGACATCCCTCATAACATCGTCAATGTTATCCATGGTATCCGCCTAATCATAAGCCCCGAGAGGGAATCGAACCCTCGACTTCCAGTTTACGAAACTGGCACTCTACCCCTGAGTTACCGAGGCACTATTTATAGAATGATTTAAATATCAAAGCATTAATATAGATAGCGTATTCGGGTGCCCTTATCATGTTAGTAATGGATGATAACAGCGGAGGGAGCGTTCAGGACGCCGCACAGGCTGCTGGGCAGCAGGCTCCCGCGCCCGACCAGCCCATGGATGTGCCTGGATACGGCACGATCGGCCCCCAGAGGAGGGCAAGGGTGCCCTCGCTGTTCAAGATCCTTCCCATAGTTATAGGGATAATAGTACTTGTCATCGCCATACTCGCCCAGGTCTTTTTCACCGGCTCGCACTCGATAATCAGCACCTCTACGACCTCAGTCCTAACGAGCGGGGCGCAGGGCGGTATAATATACGGGTGCGCGACCCTGAGCAAGCCGGGCAGATACGTGCTTGCGCAGGACACCAAGACAAGCGCCACAACCGGCGCCTGCATAAATGTCACATCGGACAACGTGGGTGTCTACTGCAGCAACAACAAGATAACCGGCTCAGGCCCGTTCGTCAACTACTCCCCCTTCAGCTATGGCGTGCTGATAAACGGCAGGTCTAACGTCTCGCTGGTGGGCTGCAACATCAGGAACTTCTCATATGGCGTTTACGTCTCATCTTCCAAGGGCATCAGCGTGCTCAACAACAACATCACGCAGAACTACATATCCGAGCTGGTGATGGCAGCCACGATGAACAGCAGCGTGGCCAACAACTTCATGTCGAGGGCATCGAGCGGCGACGGCGCACTGCTGATGACCGGCGGCTCGTCGGGCAACAAGGTGGCCAACAACACCATTGAGTACAACCAGTTCTATGGGATAAAGGTCAACTCAACAGGCAACAGCTACTTCTCCAACCTGGTCAACGGCACGCCCACATCGCTCTACTGCTCAACACCCTCAAGCTTCCCTGGCACATCAACCGCATCGGGCAACACGTGCGTCAACAACACCGGCTGCGGCTTCCTGATGTGCAAGGGCGTAAACATACCCGCGAACCTCTCCAAGATTAGCCTGGGCAGCCAGATAAGCAGCTGCGGCTCGATTAACCAGCCGGGAACTTACTACATGAGCGGCAACATAAACATGGGCTCTTACATCAACGTCTCCAACCCCGCGGCTGTGTATGACAACATAAGGTGCATAAACATAGCCTCAAGCGGCGTGGTGCTCAATTGCATGGGTCACACGATGAGCCACGGCAGCTACGCCATATACTCATCCGGCGTATCCAACCTGACGATCAAGAACTGCAACATAAGCGGATTCAACACCGGTGTGCAGCTTATCAACACTAACAGGTCGCGCATAAGCAACGTCTCCGTTGTCAATGCAACCCAGTTCGCTATAAGCCTGACCAATACCGTCTCGGTCTCAGTGCAGAACTCATCTGCAACCTCGAGCAACTTCGGCCTGTATGTATCCAACGCGGCCTCCGATGTCATCGGCAACCCGACGATGCTCAGGAACCAGTACGGCATATACCTGACCGACTCGCTGGGCAACATATTCCAGGGGGGCAGCTCGCTCAACAGCACCACCTACGACGTCTACGCGACAGCGGACTCGGTCAACGCAAGCTACAACATAATGCAGGGCACGAGCTGCGGCCTAACCAACGCCCAGTGGGCCAGCTGCAAGATAACCAGGGGCTCGCTGCTGCCCTACTACCCGATAAGCTCCTGCGGCACAATCTCCCATTCGGGCAACTACTCGCTCAAGTCCAACATAGTTGACGCGCAGTCCAATTGCATAACCATAGCTGCGAACAACGTCTCGCTGAGCTGCGGAGGCAACACCATAAACGGGCTGGGCAGCACTCCAGGCTCGATGATAAGCATGGCGGGTAGGAGCAACATAACGATAACTAACTGCGGCCTCTATGGGCTTTATGACTCCGTCAACATAACCGACTCCTCTAGCGTATTCATGAGCGGCATAAAGTCCTCGAGCAGGCTGTACGGCTTCTACATAAACGGCCTATCCGGCGGCTCCCTCCTCTTCGGGAGCGCGAACGGGGCTAACAACGCTACCGTGTACATGAACAACGTCACATACTTCACCCTCAGCGGGATGAACCTCACATATGCGGGAGATAAGGGCTTCGGTATAGAGATGATTAACTCGAGCAACGACATAGTGACCAACAACAATGGCCTGTCGAACTACATAGGGCTGGAGCTCAGCGGAGCGTCAAAGGGCAACAGGGTATCCAACAACACCATGTCGCTCAACAACGGCTATGACTACGTGTGCAACGGCAACTCCGGAGTCAACGACGAGCTCGGCGGCATCAACTACGGCACCACGAAGAGCGGGTGCAAGTGGCTCGCCGCAGTGCCCATTCCAGCAGTGCATTTGGCCTGCAGGCTGGTGTCCGTCTCCGACACCATATCGCTCACCGCCGACGCGGTCTACGGTTTCGGCTCAACCTGCATGAGCGTGTTCGCCAACACCACCACGATAAACTGCGAGGGCCACACTGTCATAGCTACCAACGGCGGCACCTTCGCATACTTCCAGAACGTCCGCAACGACAAGCTTTCCAACTGCGTGCTCAAGGGCTTCTCCAACCCGGTGTTCGTCACCAACTCTTTCACTGTCACTTTGCAGAACAACACCATCTCGATACAGAACCAGACGGCCGGCCTGGCTGCGATAACTATGCTTAACACGCAGAACTCGCAGGCAAGGGCGAACAACATAACCGCCCCATACCAGGGGATCAACTTCGTTGGCGGCGGATCCGGTAGCGTGCTCAACAACATAGTGAGCGGCGCCGAGTTCGCATATCAGATAAACAACGCGACATCCGTCACAGTGACCAACAACACCGCGATGTACAGCTACACCGGCATATCCGTGGTGAACGCGAACCAAAACACCTTCGGCGCCAACAACGCGACCCTTCACGTCACATCCGGAATCTCCTGCTCATCCACATCGCAATCCAACGGGGACTCGGGAGGCAACCGCTGCTCTGTGCAGAGCGGGTGCTCGTGGATAAAGAGCTCGGCATCCACCTGCCACTCATGACATCTCACGTTCACGTTTTCAACCCTGCCCAGGCAGGACGGCTCGGACAGAAGGGGATAGGATGCAGTTCTCAAAATTGGTGGAGTCTTACGAGAAGCTTGAGGGCGTATCCGGCAGGCTCAAGATGATAGAGTTGCTCACAGAGGCGCTTAAGGAATCGGGCAAGGGCGAGATATCCAAGATAGTTTACATGACCCAGGGCACCCTCCTCCCGCCGTTCGAGGGGCTAGAGTTCGGCATTGCGGAGAAGATAGTGGAGGAGGCTATAGCCGTCGCCACCGGCTTCACCAAGGAGCAGGTGGACAGGGACTTCAAGAGGAGTGGGGACCTCGGCATAACCGCGCAGAAGCTGAGAGAGGAGTCCAAGCTGAAGAGCATGAGGCAGGCAAGGAACTCCGTCTCGGACGTCTACGACACCATGAAGAAGCTGGCCGAGGCATCGGGCCAGGGGAGCAAGGACACAAAGATAACCATGCTTGCCAACATGTTTGCATCATCCTCCCCAGTGGAGGCGAAGTACATCGCAAGATATCCGCTGGGCCAGCTGCGCCTAGGCGTGGGCGACGCGACAATACTGGAGGCACTCTCCTCAATGGCGACAGGCGGCAGAGAGGCCAAGCCAGAGCTGGAATCCGCATACAACATATGCAGCGACCTTGGCGCCGTGGCAGAGGAGCTCGTGTCGGGCGGCATGGAAGCGATAGGGGCCATGCACGTCACGGTTTTCAAGCCAATCAGGCCCGCGCTTGCGGAGCGGCTTCCTACCGCAGAGGAGATAATCGAGAGGATGAACGGCACCGCTGCCGTGGAGCACAAGTACGACGGGTTCAGGCTGCAGGTGCACAAGAGCGGCAAGAAGGTGAGGCTGTTCTCTAGGCGCCTTGAGGACGTCACCGCTATGTTTCCTGACATAATCGAGGCAACGCTCAGCGAGGTTCATGAAGACAGGATAATATTCGAGGGGGAGGCTATCGCATACAACGAGGCGACCCAGGAGTTCCTTCCATTCCAGGAGACAATACAGAGGAAGAGGAAGCACGGAGTCAAGGAGAAGGCGCTCGAGCTTCCGCTCCACCTGTTCGCGTTCGACATGATGTACCTCGGCGGCAGGGACTGGCTGCGCGAGCCCTACAAGAAGAGGAGGGCGGAGCTGGAGAGGATACTCGCCAAGGGGAAGAGGATAGTCCCCACCACCAAGATAGTCACCAGCTCGCCGAAGGAGCTCGAGACCTTCTTCGAGGAGGCGATAGCCGAGGGGCTTGAGGGCATAATGACAAAGGACCTCGAGGCTCCGTACATCGCGGGAGCCAGGAAGTTCTCGTGGATAAAGCTGAAGAGGAGCTACAAGGGCGAGCTCTCAGACACCGTTGACCTAGTGATAGTGGGCTACTTCCTCGGAAGGGGGAGCAGGGCGGAGTTCAAGTTCGGTGGCCTGCTCGGCGCGGTGTACAACAAGAAGAGGGACATGTTCGAGACCGTGTCGAGGATCGGGTCAGGCTTCACCGAGAAGCAGATGACCGAGCTGGAAGAGCTGCTGGACAAGATAAAGGTGAAGGCGAGGCCCGCCAGGGTCGACGCGATAGTCGAGCCCGACTTCTGGGTCTATCCAAAGTACGTTGTCACGGTGATGGCTGACGAGATAACAAAGTCGCCCACACACACATGCGGAAGGGAGAAGCAGGCCGATGGGACGGAGGTCGGATACGCGCTGAGGTTCCCGAGGCTGGTGGGCGAGACCGCGGTCAGGGAAGACAAGTCGCTGGAGGATGCCACCACAACAAAGGAGATAATAGAGATGTACGGGAAGCAGAAGAAGGTAGGGGTTAAGGAGAGCTGATGTCCCTCAAGGTATAAATATCTCTTCCGGCTGAATAGCATCAATGGCCCAGAATTCCGTGGACAACCCCGGCAAAAAGGAGGTGCTCAGCCCGGTCGTATCGCTGCTCCCAAAGGACTTCCGTAATGAGCTAGTCAACTTTTTGCGGATGGAATACCTTGGGGTGATTAACCTCAGGGATGATTGGGTGCTGAAGCGTCCGGACCTATCAAGCACGAGGGAATTTAACGACTTCATCCTTTCCAACTGCGGGGGCATAGCCTCCATAACGAAATTCATCAAGAGCTCCGTGCAGCCAGAGCCGCTTCAGCTCGAAGAGCAGATATCCTACAGCGGCAGGTTGCTGAATGCATATATGATAAAGTCTGAGACGCTCATTGATGCAGAGCTACACTCGACCGCCCAGTCAAAGGCTGCCTACTTGCTCATCACCAAAGGTCTGCTTATCGCATCCAAACCTGATCTTGTAATCAAAGAGGACGAGCGCAAAAACATAGCCCGATTCATAAAAAATGACGGGCGGTATGGCGTAGAATACATACTTAGGAAAGCAGCCGCCCCGATTGAGGAACTTGACGATAACAAACGATTCGCTACTAGATTGACCGGCGGATTCAATTCGATGCTTCTGAAATTGGACGGTGGCTTAGCGGGCATGCTCCCTCAAGATGAGATATTCACTATATCAGCACTAGTATCCAAAATGAAGACAATGACGATAAAAAGCAAGTCGGCGCATGAGCACTTTACGGGCATGCTCGGCAAGGACTACCTAAACACCTTTGATAAGATCGTGGCAATAGCCTTCCTTCCCTGACTGTGGATGTGGAAAATTAGATTTGTCTTACGCTCTCTATCGTCTTTGAGAACTTCTGGACGCTCTTCACTATCTCCTTCACCCTTGGGTTGAGCCTGTATCCCAAGCCATAGCCCTTCTCCGTCCTTATGTGGGTTGGCTGTATTACGTTGAGGTCGAGCGAGAGCTCCCTCAGCGTTATGATAAGCGTCTTCCTGGTGAACTTCTTCTCCAGTATCGCGTAAAGCTCCCTTGTGGTTCTCGGGGACTTCTGAAGAAGCAGGGACATGACCGCGTAGTTGGGCCTGCTTATTACCTTCCTCAGCGCCCAAATCTCGTCCTTGTCCTTTTCTTTCTTGACCATGATGTTATAATCGCAATAAAGGTTTATAAACGTATCGCAGAGCCTTTTACGCCTCAGGATAGTTGTTTACCGCCATTACCTTCCGAGGTGCGCCCTCCCCATGCCGTACCCTGATTACGCCTTATACAAAGCTATATATACTTTTACTCAAGTAAATAGTAGTGTAATCTTCATATTTGTTTGGGTGGGCCTGATGATACACAAACTAAGTGTTTTGCTCTCGAAACGCACCAAGGGACACGGCTCCGAGAGGGCCGATGCGCCTTCTCCTGGCCTGAGCTTCGGCATAACGAACGACTATCCCACCGAGGTCTCTGAGGAGCGACCCGAGTTTTTCGCACTGCTGGGCCGTCGCGGGCTGCAGTCGCTGTATTCCATATCGGCATTCAGGCTCTGCCCTGCAGACCTCAGGGCACTAAGGCAGTGCAAGAGGCAGATGGTCGAGGCTCTTAAGGCCCAGCAGCCACAGCAGTACTCCAAGGAGGCCATCATGTCCGCTAGGTCGCTGGCACTTTCCATGTTACAGGGCATCGAGACCAAGGAAGGCAAGGAACTTCTTGCATACATACTGGCGCACGAGACAGTGGGCTATGGACCTATCGGCATGCTGATAGACAACCATGCCGAGATTGAGGAAATCGTTATCAACTCGTCCGATTCCAACATCGGAATATATCATGCGAGCTACGGATACTGCACCACCAACCTGAGGTTCTCCGGCGAGCGGGAGTTCCGCTACGTCATCAACAAGCTGGTTGCCTATGCAGAGCGGGAGCTTAACGCCGCCAACCCCGTAATAGACGCCCAGCTGGTGGATGGCTCCAGGATACACGCGCAACTGAAGCCATACTCGCTCAACGGCCCCATCGCCTCAATTAGGCTGAACGGCGGCAAGCGGATGGACATAAGGAAGCTGATGCAGATGAAGACCGTGTCGCCAGAAGTGCTGGCATACCTCTGGATGGCAATCGATGCCAACCTCAACATAGTGATATCGGGCGCCCCCGCATCAGGCAAGACATCCCTGCTCATGGCCATGCATGTGCTTGTGCCCCGCTCCCAGAGGGTGATAGCGATAGAGGAGGACGTGAACGAGCTCAAGTACGGCAGCTTCATGAACGTGGTCTCCCTTCAAGGTTCCTCACTGCTCGGCAGGGTGAGCCTCAGGGACCAGATAGTGAACTCTCTCCATCTCCGCCCTGACAGGCTCATTGTAGGCGAGATAAGGGGTAGCGAGACTAAGGAGGTACTCTCGGGCTCCAACCTCGGAATACCATTCATGACCACCATGCACAGCAGTGGCAGTGGCCAGCCGCTCATCGACAGGCTCCGCTCAAGGCCGATGAGCGTGGAGGAGCAGCTGGTCTCGATGCTTGACGTCTCCGTTTTCATGAGGCAGAGGGACGTAAAAAACAGGGTCGTGGAGCAGGTGACCGAGTACCTCTGGCTCTCAAGGGCGGAGATTAGCGTTGATGATGCCATGGCCCTCAACAGGGAGCACAAGATGAGGGATATGGTCCAGAACGGAAGCCTTGATACATCCTCACTTCCGGCGTCGAAGCTCATCTTCGCATACGCATCGGCAAGGATGGTGACACACGGTACGGCACTTAAGGAACTGAAGAAGCGCGCAACTTTCCTAAAAGCCCTTCTTGAGTCAGACGGCAAGACGGATGTCGACGACTACATAGGGAAGTTCGGCGAGATAAGATGAGCGCGCTACCGTACGGTAATTGTGTTGCAACCGGTGTACTACCGGAATCCTTGACGGGATTTACTGGGACTGACACTGTAAGAAGAATTAGAATGCCCGTGTCGCATAATGGCATTGCACTCGGTCTACGACCGAGCTCCTTGACCGGATTTGCGGGTTCGATTCCCGCCGCGGGCGAAAGGGGGCGAAAGCCCCTTCTAAATGATATTTCAGCCGTTAAAATATTTAGCTCTTTCTGTGCCGGAAGCATCGCGTTCAATGCGATCTACCTTTCCGCTGCCGCGCTTGCCATATACGCTGTCTTCGGCTCCCAGTTTGCAGGTTTCTCCCTTCTCATCGGCATCCCGCTTGCCGCGATAGTTGTCGCGTACGAGATGAGGCTGATGCGCAAGAGGCGCGAGGCAGAGGAGGAATCCGCGCTTGTGTCCGCACTATCTATCGTCTACTCAAGCATCAAGTACAACGGCAAGCCGTTGCTTTACTCCATCTGCAGGGCTGCAGACTCGCTCAATCCATCCTCCGCCCCGAATGCCCAAGCGGCACTCTTGGATGTTGCGGGCAGGATGCGATTGGGTCAGGACCTTGACGTTGCGGTCAGGGACTTTGCTCGCGCCTGCAAGCATTCTTATCTATCCCCGCTCTACCAGTTTGCCGAAGAGTACTGGGCGGGGCTGGAGCCCGCGGCCTCTCTGAAGGGGGTGATAGACGATTACCATGCCAAGAGGAGGAGCAACGCCGAACGCTCCATATCTCGGACACAGAGGCGGGTGACGGTGTGCATGGCACTCGGCACCATAGCGCCATCCTTCCTCATGTTCGTCTTTGTCGGCTACTCTATAGTCTACTACTCGACGCTCCAGTACTTCCTCTTCGCGGTTTCACTCCTCCTGATTCTCCCCTTCGCATACTCCGTTCTCGGAGCGGGCATGGCTGGTTACGATGATGCAAGATAAGGTTTACGTGGCTGTCACCGCCATCTCGGCGGTTTCGATAGCTTCCGCACTGCTGAACAGTGTCTACCCCGCCATGGCCGCATGTTCTGTCTCCGCCGCAATACTGCTTGTCTCGCTCAGGCACTGGAAGGACAAGAGCCTCGACAGGGGGGTGCTGAGGCTGGTCAGCAACATAATCGAAACTAACTCGCCCGGAAGGGACACTCTGTCCCTTCTTATGGACTCCGCAAGCCCGAGCATGCCGTTCTACGACTCTCTGGTCTCAGCGATAAGAGTATACAAGCTTTCCGGGGACGCAGCTGCCTCCTTCTCAGAGCTCGCTAAATCGCGGTCGGAGTACCTCAGGTCGGCAACAGACATAATGCTCAATGGGCTGGACAACGGTGCGGACATTCTCGCGCCGATGAGCGAGCTGAAGCAGCGCATGGAAGCAGACCTGTCTATACGCGAGAGGACCGCTGGAAGCTCGTCCGGGGCGTCGGCGATAATACGATTCGGCTCCATCCTCTTCCTTCCGGTGTTCGCGGGCATAAGCCTCGACATACTCGGCTTCGCCTCAACGGTGAACAGCGCGGTCTCGGCCATAAGCTCCGCCGGTTTCACCCTCATACTGGCGCTTTTCATAGCAGCGGCGAACACCGCAAACTTCAGCCACGGAGCCTCCCCCCTGCTTGAGAAGGCCGCCAAGTCCGCGGCCAGCAGCGCTGCAGCAATAGCGGTCTTCAAGGTAGCCGCAATTTTCGCAATGTCAATGCTTTAGGTGATGAGATGCAAAACGTAAACATACAGATACCGTACATGGATGAGGTAGCGGCGCTCCTTGCGTTGGCAAGGTCGAGAAAGGGTCAGGGCTCGCTGGAGTACATAATGATGCTCTCCGCCGTGAGCATCGTGATCGTGATAGCCCTAGCTATGGTGACGCAGCTGAAAGGGACCGCGGTGCACGCCTTTATGGGCAGCTCCAACCAGAGCATAGCATCACAGCTCTCAACGCAGCTGGGCAACCTGACCTCAGGGGTGAAGTGAGCGTGAGAACAAGGGCTCAGCTCTCGGTGGAGTTCATGGTCTATGCCGCGCTGGCCACCGCCTCGCTTGTGGTCTCGCTCAGGCTGTTCTCCATCGGAACCGCTGTTCAGGGCGCCGCCGCTGAGAGGGCATACGCCGAGGAGCTTGCGGCAGCCATAAACTCCAACATGGCCTACACGAGCTCCGTCTTCTCCGCCTACGTCCCCCACTCAATATGCAACGCCACGCTAGGCAACGGCAGCATCGGCATAAGCGGGGAGAGGATTGCGCTGGTCTCCAACCTCTCCCTCCAGGGCGCGTCGGTATGCAAGGGCTCGGGAGGGGTGGAGAGGCTTCTGCTCTACAGGCGGTCAAACTACACATACGCGCTCGAGGTGTATAAATGAGGGCGCAGATAATGGCGGGCACGGCAATCTCGATGGTCATAGCAGCCGCGTTTTGCCTCTCGCTCGCCGGCATAGGGACCGGGATGGGCACTGCCGCAGTGATGCACGTGGCATCGGCCGACCAGGCGTATTACGCAACATCGAACTCGCTCGCGGCGCTTTCGGACCAGATATCAAACGGGTGAGCCGATGTTTCAGGAGATAGAGCTGCTTGCGGCGATTGCGGTCTTCCTCCCCTTTTTCGCGGCGTTCGCCTACCATCTGACCTTCGCGCAAAACACCTTCGCTGATGGGGTGGCATCGCACAGCACCGCATTGCAGCGCGGAATACTGCTCCAGCAGGAGATTAATGCCTACTCGGTGTCGGGAGTTGGTGGATTAACGAGCGGAACAAAAGTGCTGAATCCTGCCAACCCTTTTGTCGCCAATGGCAATGTTGCGGGTGGCAGATTGGTTTCGATAGGCGGTTCAGTGTATGTAACCGATGGTGTGAATGAGACATAGGGCGCAGAGTAGCATAGAGTTCATGGTGCTGTTGGCAGCTTCAGCTTCATTGGGCGTGGCTGGCATTGCGATGTACCACCACCTTTCCAGTGCCCAGAGTGTGGTGTTCTCTAGCCTGCTCAATGCCTCCAATCCAGCCAATCCCACAACATACAACTCAACACCCGATTCATACTCCATCTCCCTGTCATTGGGCGGCACAAGCTATCTCAACAGGAGTAACGGGCTTTACCTGCTGGTGACCGCCCCTTACGGTGCGTACTTGAGTGGAGTGAACATCAGCTCAACCGCAGGCTCGATTGCCCCAAGCACATACAATGGAACAACCACCGACGGGATCACGCTAATGCAGCTCGCATTTGTTCCCTTCAAGCGCGGAAGCGGCTCGGTATCCGCATCCGTCAACGTTACATACAACGGAACCACCAAGACACTTCACAGCATGGCATACACCTACTCCGTCTCATACGTGTTCGGTTCGCCATCAATAGGCTCAGGTAGCCCCCAGTTCTCAGCCGCCATAACCACAACCAACCAGTCCATAACCTATCCGTTGGAGGCTCCTGTCAACATCGGCTACGTTACCCAGTGGTCCCATTGCAGCTACCACAACTTCTTTGGTGACCTGAGGCCCTTCCAGGCGCAGTGCGGCGACGCCAACTGGGATTTTGTCTCGTTCTCCGAATCCTGCTACTATGGAAGCGGTGTCACTACCGCAACCTACTGCATGAAGCTGAACAACACCCAAAGCAGCTACTCTGCCATCTCCGGCAATCAGGGCTACATGTACGCAATCGAGCTGAGGCTGTACAACCAGACTATGTCGCTTTCGGCGCTCGCCAACAGCAGCTCACCCCGCTCCATGGTGCTGGACGGGCGAGGGGTTCCAACGGGCAACGCAACAGTATCCGAGGTCAGTGGGATAGGCTCCAATCCCTCCCAGGGCTATCTCGTGCTCAACGTATCCGGCACGGAGAGGGTGGTTGAGACATCTAGCTACCAGTCATATGCGCAGGCCCTCAACAACCTGGACTCGGTTCTAGGCTATTACAATCAGTCGGGGGCCCAGGGCAGCAGCGTATCCTCCATCATGGCTGCGATAGACGGCTATAACAACCAGGCGCTACAGCTCACAAACTCCAGCAATGCAGTGAACCCGCAGTGCACTCTATCCACTTCGGGAGGGAAAAGGGTCTACTCCTGCGCCCCAGTCTCAGGGCTGTACTACACCATCAACGCCACGATACCTGGTGTGAAAAGCCCGCAGTTGCTCTCCGTGGCAGGCTCAACGGTAAACATAAGGTGATATGATGAAGGCGCAGGCGGCGATAATGGAGGCATTCCTCTCAATGGCGGTGCTAGCCGCATCAATTTCCGTGTTCGCCGTAGGGACCTACAACTACTCATCAAGCCTAGGCTCTATGAGCGTAAACCAGAGCAATGCCGCGTATGATGTCTCCAATATCGCGTTCGGCAACTATACCCTGCATTCCTGCATACTCCTCTGGGACCGCTCCTGCCTCTACAACTTCACATCTGCAATGAGGAGCCACTACGCGCTCGGGTACCTTGCAATCGGAATAAATGGCGGCAACACCGCGGCATCAGGATCAGCGGTGAACTGCCGTGGGCGCTATAACCTATGCCTGCCTTTCAGTGGGGGTAACACGTCAATGGTGATGTGCATAACGAGCTGTATTTGATGGGGTTCTACGGCCTTCTTGTGGGCATTTCACTGCTGGTATCCATATCGGGGATTCTTGCAGCCCAGCATCAGGCGTCAGCTATAAACGCGCTCGCCTACCAGTACGCATCATATAACAACCTCCTCTCCCTCTCCGCGTTCTCACACGCTATCAGTGAAACCGCATTAAACAGCTCAGACCCGGGCTACGGGAGCTGGATGGAATCCATCTACGAATCCGCATATGCTGACGGCATAAGCGTCAGGCCGCTTGGCGGAGCGATTGCGATATCCAGCTTCTCGCGGCCCTATGCCGCTGCCGTTGTCAGGCTTAACGGCACATAGTGCCATTCCCATTTTAAGCAATCAATACCCATATATTTATATATTTTCCCATTCATAAACAGTAGGTAGGGATGGAAATACTCAAGATTGACGAGAGGTGCAGGGTTACGATAGGCAAGAAGGCTGTGGCCAGATACGGAAAGAAATTCAGGATGTTTGACACACCGGACGGCATATTCCTGGTCCCAATCCCAAAAGACCCGATAAGTGAGCTGGAGGAGCTGGGAAGGAGGTCGAAGATCGCCAAGTACACCCTTAAGGAAGTAAAGGAAATAGTTCTTTCAGAGGCGAAAAAGGAGGCGTTGGCGAGGCTGAAGTGATACGATGGTCTATGCCGATTCCGATTTTTTTATCGCCTTGCTCATACCCGAAGACAGGCACAAGGCATGGGCCAAGGCGGTCTATGAAAAGCATAAGGGCAACATAAGCACCTCCTCGGTCACGGTTCTTGAGCTTCTCCTCATATCGCAAAGATTCGGGATAGGGGCACAGGCACTCATAACTCGTGTGCTCAGCGTGGCAAGACTAACCGGAATACAAGGCAGCGATGCACTGCGAGCCGCTTACTTCATCGACAACTACAAGGTCGGCATATTCGACGCGTTCCACGCGGCTCTTTGCGGAGGCAAGATAATAAGCACCGACCACATCTTCGGAATCCTCGGCATCGATACAAGCGTCTGACTTTTCAACAACGCTTAAAAGGCTCACCCATCATAAATATACGTAAAACATGGCCTTAGTGGTGTAAGGGCAGCACGGGGGACTGTGGATCCCCTAGTCCGGGTTCGATTCCCGGCTGAGGCCCTTTGCGTTCTTAAAAAGATAATCTAATCTCGGATGCTCTCTCAGGAGTCTAGTCCTCAAAGGCTGCTTCACAGAGCCGACTAATCGCACTGCGGCATTTATCCTACGCTCCCAAATTCCTTGTAGCTTCTTTGGTGCCGGGGGCCTGAATGCGGTGTTCTTCATGCAATTCCTCTCCCCGCATTTGCAGCCACCGACAAAATGAAAGCCCTCCTCTTCGAATACCCTGTAATCCTCCGTGGCTTCCTCCCCTTTTTTAATGTCCCTTACGGCTATATCGAAGCCCTTATCCGTTTCCAAAATATGTGCATTGCAGGAATGGTTTATGTACAAAAGCCTCTTATCGCAATACTTGGACATCAGTCCATGTTCGTCCATTACCTCATGATGAAGCACGAACTCTAATTCCTTTTTGGGAAGCTTAGCCAGGTCCCCTTTCGAATAGGTCCCGCATTTCTTACACGGAAAGATGAGTATGGTCCCTTTGGGTATGAACCGCGTCGCAAACAGGCCCTTTTCATGTATGCCCTTCGCCTTTATCTCGAACAAGTCGGCAATCATAATATCACTGCATCGCTAAAGCTTAAAGCCTTAACGCGTTATGGGTCGGCTCAATCCTGTGCCATCGAGGTTGTGCCCCTCTTTTCAAACTACGATTTCCGTTGATTTTGCACAGCAGGCTTAAATATCGGCGCCCGCACAAGCATTGATTGAATGGGGAATGAGAATATGACCGTAAAAGATAGGGAGTCAAACCTGGACTGGGCGGTCATTTGCAATGACCTGGAAAGCATCAGGTCTTTAGTTCATAGCGTGCGGTGACGTAAACAGCCGCAACGGTGTGGGCAGGACCCCCCTAATGACTGCGGCGTCTTACGGGAGGCTGGAAGCGGCCAGACTGCTGATAGCGCTCGGGGCAAACCCCAACGCGCAGGGTTGCACACTTGGTTACAGCCCCCTCATATGGGGCGCTCAGGAGTCCCGCTACCCTGGGGCGTGCGAGAGCATAAAAATGGTTCGACTGTTGATCTCTTCGGGGGCGGATGTCAACTTAAGAGGGGGCGGGGGATGGACCGCCCTTATGTCAGCCTCTTTCGAAGGCCAGTTCGACGTGGTAAAGGAGCTGATCAAGTCTGGTGCAGACGTATACGCAAAGGACTACAAGGGCAAGACCGCAGAGGAATACGCGAGAGATGAGGGGTTCAATGAGGTGGCAAGATACCTTAAGATAACCAAGTCGCTTGCCGATGCGAGGCTACTCAGGGGACAGGACGAAGAAGACGAGTCATGCGGGCGGGGTTAATCCCGACCCCCATCTCCCCTTGAGAATTCGAGCAGGAACTTTCCGAGGTCCTTCAGCAGGTCCATCCTCGCCGCTTCCTTCAGCGTCACCCACTTGAACTCATCGTGCTCATCGCTCAGCCTTACGTTTGTACGCTCTGTCCTTGAGTGGTACACCACCATGAGTATGTGGTAAGTTGTGGCGTTCCCGTTCTTGATCAGCGTGGTGAACGTCCCGGCGAGCTCCGGGCTCTTTACCGTCAGTCCCGTTTCCTCCATCACCTCCCTCTTCATGGTCTTGAGCGGAGCCTCTCCCCATTCCATCCTGCCTCCAGGCAGCTGCCACTTTTTCTGCCAGTTCTTGGTGCTCTTGCTCCTCCTGAGCAAAAGGAACCTGTCGCCGTTCTGGATCAGAGAGCCGACCCAGACTAGCATCATGCGCTTGCCGTCCGCCGCTGCAGAATTAGAAGACATTGAGCGCCCACCATCTGAACAGCTTCTTTATCCTAATGCTGGTAGTGTTCGTGTTCTTCTTTATGTCCTTGACCATGGTCTTGTATATGACCTTCTCCTGTGCGTCCAGCTTCCCCTCCTTTACTATCTCCTGCTTCTTCCCGTCTACCATGTTGGTCTCGGTCTTGCTGATGACGTCCTTCTTGACCATAGAATACCACTCGTCGAGCGAGCTCCCGCCGAAGTCCTTGTCGTTGAGCACGCGCATCATGTCGTTCATGGTCATCACCCTTCCCTTCTTCGTGGTGTGCTCGTGCAGGAGCGGAAGCATCTTCGCCTTGTCCGCAGCTCTCTCTATGTCCGCGGGGGAGAATCCCATGGTCGCCCTTGCAAGGCGCCCGTAGTTCATCGGTCCCCTCGGCGTCTTCCTCGTGTAAAACTCAAAGAGCGCCTTCCTGTCCTTGTAAGTGGGTGGCTTGATGTAGACGCTGTCGCCAAATCTTCCTGACCTCTTCAGCGCCGGGTCTATGTCCCACGGCTGGTTTGTTGCGCCTATAACGAATATGCCCTCAGGGTTGGACTCGACTCCGTTCATCTCCACCAGCATCTGGTTGACCGCGAGCCTCATCGCTGAGCTGTCGCCACCGCCGCCCTCTCCGCCTCCCCTCTTGACTCCCAGCGCGTCAAGCTCGTCGAAGAAGATGATGCACGGCGCGGCCTTCCTCGCCTGCTCGAAGATCGCGTGCAGGTTCTTCTCCGTGTTGCCTGTGTACATGTCTATTATCTGGTTTATCCTTGCGATTATGACGTTTGATCCCGACTCTCCCGCTATCGCGTTGACTATGTGGGTCTTTCCCACTCCTGGCGGGCCGTATAGAAGTAGGCCCACTCCGAGCTTCTTCCCGTACTTCCTGAATAGGTCGGGCTCGCTTATGGCGAGTATGACGTTGTCTGTCAGGTACTTCTTTATCTTGTCCAGCCCGATGACCGAGTCGAACTTTATGTTTGACTTGTAGAACTTGAGCTTCTTTATCTGTCCCTCCTCTATCTTCTCCTCGTCCTCCTCCTTAAGCGAGGGCTTTTCCATCCCCATCAGCTGTTTGCCGCCATCGCCCTTAACTCCCACCTCGGATTCAAGGTGTATGAGCTGGTCTATCTTCTCCAGCCTGTTTTTCGCCTCCGCGTAGTCGGGGTTGGCCGCGAGCGAGCGCTCGTACCATCTCCTCGCCTCAATGTAATCGTTCTCGCTCTCCGCCATGTCGCCTATCAGCAGCGGCGCGTCCGCGCTCTTCGGCTGGAACGTCATCACGGTCTCCAGGTCGGCCCTCGCGGCTGAGAAGTTGTTCATCACCCTCTCGGTGAGGGCGCGGTTGAAATAGGCGTCGGCGTAGTCCTTGTCCACCATTATGGCGGCGTTGAACTCGCCTATCGCGTCCTCGAACTTGCTCTCCTCGAAGAGGGCGTTGCCCTTCTTCCAGTGCTCCTTCGCCTCCGGGTTGACCTGCGGCGGAGCCTTGGGCTGCGCGTCACCCTTAGGCCCCTTCCCCTGACTTTCCGCCATCTATATCAGCTATTGTATACTCAACTGTCCTCAGCTATTTATACGTTTCCTGCGGGCTCCGCTCCGTCAAGAAGGAGGTTGAGCCTCTTGTCCACCCTCGCTATCTCCGGGTTGCTCCTCCTGACGTTCTTGAATACCACAATCTTGAACTGCATGATGAGCCCCTGGACCTCGGTGTTGAGTGCCTTCAGCTTCCTGTCCTTCACCTTGTAGAGCCCGTTTATCTGCTTCACTACCAGCTCGCTGTCCGAGTAAAGCTCCACTGCGAGGCTCTCCGGCCTCTTCAGCTGGTTGCCGCACCATGTGAGCGCCATGACTATCGCCCTGTACTCCGCGTAGTTGTTGGTTGCCTTGCCGTTGCTCTCCTCGAGCTCGAAGATGTCCCCTCCCTCCATCTCCGCCATGAACCCCGATGCACTGGGGCCCGGGTTCCCGCGCGCGGCCCCGTCGGTGTATATCCTCACGTCAGCCGGCAAACAACCACACCATCACTACATAACGCAAGTATTTATAGCTGTATTCTCATCTGTAATATCGTTTCAGATGGACGCTTACACGGCAGCCCAGGGGGAGGAGCTGGTGGTCGCAGCGAGGAGGAGCGCAGAGCTTTACCTCATCACCCCGAGGTTCGACAGGAAGCTCATGGGCAAGATGCTCGGTCCCTTCAGCGAGGGCTACGGCGTGCGCGTATCCTTCTTCCACTACCCCACGGATTCCCCAAGGGGCTCGCACACCGACCTGGACAGGTCAAGGTCCGTGAAGGAGAAGGTGATAAGGGCCGCGACAGAGGCAGGGTTCGCCGACCCCAAGCACATCTCGCTCACTCATACGGAGCTGGAGCACGTGGTGACACAGGTGGACATAATATCCGAGCCGGTTCCGCTTCCATCATCAAAGACCGCAAGGCTGAAGGAGATGAAGCTGGGCAGGCACGGCATAATGGTTCACTACGGCTTCAAGAGGGGGATGATAATGCCCGACGTTGCGGCGAAGAACAGCTGGTCCCCAAAGAGGTTCATGGAGGAGGCGTGCATAGCTACTGGGCTTCACGCAAACTACTGGACCCAGCCCAAGGTGAAGATGTTCCTGTTCGAGGTCCAGAGCTTCAGGGAGGAATCGCCCGATGGCAAGGTGGTGGAGACTACGCTTGAGGTCTCGGCTAAAAGGAAGAGAAAGTAAAAAGTTCTTATATCTGACGGAATAAAACCTATTGTGGGCTCGTAGCTTAGTCTGGTTTGAGCGTTCGACTGATAATCGAAAGGTCGAGAGTTCAAATCTCTCCGGGCCCATACTCATGTTTGAAAATGTGATGCAATGAAATCAGTAATCTACAAGTCGGCTTCAAAAGTCCACGGCTCCCTTTTGGGCTCGGTCATGTCATTTGAGAACTCATTCTTCAGGGGGCTCGCATGGGTAATACTCCACGCGTTTTACCTTGTGGTCGCGGTGATGTTCGCGCTCTCCTTTTTCATAAGCTGGGAGATCCCCGCCGCGATAGTGGCTATTTGTGTAATCTTTGAAATTATATGTTGGATTGGAGACACTGTTAGACTATAATTACTCCTAAACCCAAGTCAAAAGAAGTAAACGATCTAATCTTTGCTATCGACATTAGCCGTGTATAATATCTTATCTATTTCTACACTTGTTTTGCAGGTACCCCTACCCCAATTGAAGGGTTCTATGTCCGTAAGTTTTCCTTTCGGTTTGCTACTGATTTTGTTAGCCCAAAGTCTCATTTTTCGAATTAGAATATCTAATGTGCTAATCCTATTATCAACACTCATTCAATCACACAATTAACTACACCTGAGTTAACAAAGCTTTCGTTCAGGTTTGACAGTAGTCTAATCCTCTGGGCTAGATTTTCATCCTGCCGAACGCCCATGCGCCAACACATATCATGGCAAGGGCGAAGCCTATCAGCACCCCGAAGTCAAGGACAAGCCCGAACGACGCGATGCCCAGTATCACCGTCCTCAGCGCGTCGACCGCATACGAGACCGGGTTTACCGATACGAAAACGAACAGCCATGAAGGAAGGTTCTTCACCGGGAACAGCGCCCCGCTAAGGAAGAAGAGCGGGAACGAGACGAAGCTCGATATAAGCCCGAATCCTTCCAGGCTGCTCATCATCGAGCCGATAGTAAGGCCAAGGCTGAGTATCGAGACCATCAGCAGGAATATCACTGCAAAGGAAACCACTATCGAATAAATCGTGAAGTGTATCCCGAAGAACAGGCTGCCCAGTATCATCAGTATCGCTACCTCGATGATTCCGTCAGTCGCTCCCCCGAGGACCTTGCCGAAGAAGATGGTCGTCCTGCTGAGCGGAGCCACGAGCACCTCCTTGAGGAAGTCCACCCGCTTGTCCATTATTATGTAAAGGCCGAAGAAGAGAGAGCCGAATATCGCGGTCATGGTAAGTATCCCCGGATAGATGAAGGTCTGGTAGTTCTCGCCGCTGAGCACTATGCTCGCGCCCAGGCCCGTTCCGAATATTATGAGCCACATCAGCGGCTGCACTACCGAGGCTACGACCCTTGACCTCTCCCTTGTGAATACCTTGAACTCCCTGTACCACAGCGCATACAATCCGTTTAGCTCTCCCATATAATCGTCTCACTTGTTGCCGCTGTGCATCATCCTCTCGAAGTACCCGCCCTCAGCCTCCTGTTCGCGGATCTCGTTGCCCGTGAAGTGGAGGAAGACGTCGTTGAGGGTCGGGGAGTGCGATTCCACGCTGCCGACCTCTCCCACCGCCTTCAGTATCTCCTGAAGATGCCTCTCCGCATCGTTGACCGTAAGCACCAGCGCGCCCTTCTCTGCCTTGACCTTCTTTATGTACTTGAGCTTCTTCAGCGCCTTGAGGTTTGGCTTGCTCACCGTAAGCCTGACCACATCGCCCCCCACCTTCTTCTTCAGGTTCGTTGGCGTGTCCAGCGCAACTATCCTTCCGTGGTCTATTATCGCAATCCTGTCGCACAGCAGGTCCGCCTCATCCATGTAGTGCGTTGTGACTATTATTGTGACCTTCTTCTCAGTCGACAGCTTCTTGATGTACTTCCATAGGTGCTCCCTCGTCTGAGGGTCCAGCCCAAGCGTCGGCTCGTCAAGGAACAGCACCTTGGGCTCGTGGAGAAGTCCCCTCGCAAGCTCCAGTCTTCGCCTCATTCCGCCCGAGTAGGTTTTCATTCGCCTGTTCTGCACGTCCATCAGGTCGACAAGCTTGAGAACGTCGTCCATCTTGCTGTTGATGTTCTTCATGTCCACTCCGTACATCATCGCATGTAGGTAGAGGTTCTCCCTTCCAGTGAGCAGATCATCTGAGCTCGGGTCCTGGAAGACGAAGCCTATCGACTGCCTTACCTTGTGGGACTCCTTGCTTATGTCGAAGCCGTTGACTGTGGCCTTGCCCTTGCTCGGCTTGATAAGCGTTGCCAGCATGGAGAGCGTCGTGGTTTTGCCCGCGCCGTTTGGGCCCAGGAGACCGAATATCTCGCCCTCGCTTATCCTCAGGTCTATGCCGTTGACCGCCTTGACGCCGTCGTAAGCCTTGTAAAGTCCCTTGGCCTCTATGACATATGCCATCTTATTCAGCAGGGATTGACTCCGAACGCATAAATATATGTGCTCGTTCAGGGGTTATCACAGCAGCCTTGGCGTGCTTGTCCTTGCCCAATGCGCTCATCCAGTCCTCCATCTGCCCATCTTCCTCCTTGGAGAACGAGAGGAACCTTATGTCGACTATCTTGAGCTCCATGTGCGCGAGCAGTATGTCCGGAAGAATCTCATTTATCGAATCCGCATGCAGGTAATAGGCGTAAGCCCCAAAACCCAGCTTGCCGTTTATCTCCTCGTAGCTGACTCCGCGCTTGGTCTTGGAGACGATGAGCCTCACCTCCCTCTTTTCCTTTGGGACGTTGAACTCCTCCGTCTTGTCGACACCGACTTTGACCTTCAGCACTCCTTCGGCTATCTCCTTAGCGAACGCGTTGTTAAGCATCCTGTTGTGCAGCTCTGCGCTGTTGTTGGACCACATGTCCTCAACCCTGTTCACTGACCACTCATTGTACCTGCTTATTATGTGCTTGGCTATTATCGGCTCTGCCTTAATGCCTTGGGTCAGCACGGAGAAGGAGTACTTGCCAGCGCCGCAGTCGGTGTGCAGCTTCACGTCTACTTCCACCTTGTCCCCGTTCTTCTTGGCTTCCTCTACTATCCTCTTTAAGGTAGGTATCACGTTGTCTGCATTGCCGCCAGCGGTCCTTATAACCTCTGCGTTGGGGTCGGAATCTGCCTCCTTGTCGATCTGCCCATTCTCCCTATAATCCATACACCTTATCTTTATTTTCTTAACTGCTTGTATTTTTTGCATTGGAACACCTAGTGTTTCATTTTTTTGTTTAAAAGCGTCAGGAATCGGTCAGTTGGGTTTCGCCTACATCTTTGAGAGTGCCTTCTTGCCCTCGAACGTTATAACGAGCGTGACATTCATCTCCGAGCCATTCCTCGGGCCCACATACTCAAGCATCTTAGACTTTACGAGCTTGGATATGACTGGCTCGACGCCATTGCCGAACCTGCGCATCAGCTCATCTTTGTTCACGGCATTGACTCCTACAAAAGAAGACAATATCTGCATTTCGGTAACGGGCTTAGTGACTGTAGCGCTCATATCTGTCATCTGTTAATCATACTGTATCCTGTATAATATTTATACCTTCCATTTTTACAGATGCGACTGTAAATCGCCAAATGCATTAGCGTCATAGCCCTCTCGCTGCAGATTCTGCGCGAACTCCATCGCGTTCGAGCCGTACGTAAGCACCTTCTTGGCGTTTGAGGCCTTTATGTAATCCGTGCACTGCGCAAAGTCGGCATGGTCGCTGAGCCCGAACTGCACGTCCGTATCGAACCTGAACGCCTGCGACCAGCCTGTCGCAACCCCGGTAAAAACCCTTGTCTGATGGGTCTTTGATAGCTCCGCGCCGTACTGAACAAGGTCCCTCCTCTCCGTTATCCCGACGAAGTCGCCCTTCAGCACCTCTGCGCACTCCTCAGGCCTATCCTCCTTTGACAGGTAATCAAGCTTTACTCCGTTCCTCACGTAGACGCCGCTTATCTTGGCTATCTTGCCGCTTACCACTGGTGTGATACCTGCGTCGTTGAGTATGGCGATCATCTCCTGCGCCTTGCCCATCGCATAGACGCTGAATATCGCAATCCCTCTTGCAACCCTGTCCCTTGTCCACTTCTGCATGGCCCACTCAACGTCCTCCTTCTTGTCAAACTTGATGTTAGGGCTGCAGTAAGTCGAGTCCACTATGAGCGTGTCAGTGTCAATTATGTCTATCTTGTCCGCCGTCCTGGAAGGCGCCAGCTGGAAGTCGCCTGTGTAAACTATCCTCTTTCCCGACTCGGCGTCATCAACGCAGAGCTGCTTTGAGCCGAGCATGTGGCCCGCAGAGAGCAGCCTTACCGACTCTGGCACATCGCGCGTATTGAGCTTCCTGTCCAGCAGCTCCTCAACCAGCTGCACGGTCTGCTCGCTCGCGACTATGGACTTTGAGGACTTGACCGCGGCTATGTGGTCCGTGTGTGCGTGGGACACGAAGTCTATGTCAGCGGATGGCTCCCTCCTGTCAAGGGATATCCTGATGTTGTTGGCAGTCAGCATATGGTCGCCATTTGTAGGAGGTGATTCAATAACGCTCGTAAAGTATAAATATTGTGCAATCGCTATCTCATAGGTTCCTTCAATGGTTGAAAATCTGATAATTATCGGCAGCGGCCCGGCAGGCTACACCGCCGCGCTCTACACCGCAAGGGAGGACTTCAAGCCCCTGATGATAAGCGGCACCACGAGCGGAGGCCAGCTGATGCTGACCAGCATGGTTGACAACTATCCTGGATTCCCGGATGGCATAATGGGTCCCGAACTTATGGTGCTGTTCAAGAAGCAGGCGGAGAGGTTCGGAACCAGATTCGTTGAGGACGAGGTAATCGACGTCGACTTCACAAATAGGCCGTTCACGGTAAGGACATCGTCTACGGAGTACAAGGCGCATACGGTCATAATATCTACCGGCGCATCTGCCAAGTGGCTTGGTCTCGAGTCTGAGCAGAGGCTGATGGGCAAGGGAGTAAGCAGCTGCGCCACATGCGACGCCCCGTTCTTCAGGAACAAGGACGTGGTTGTAGTGGGCGGCGGGGACACGGCGATGGAAGACTCGCTGTTCCTGACCAAGTTCGTCAAGAGCGTTACGCTAATACACAGAAGGGAGAGCTTCAGGGCAAGCAAGATAATGCAAGAGAAGGTGCTCTCCAACTCCAAGATAAAGGTGATGTACGAGACCGGAATCGAGGAGGTTCTGGGCGAACAGAAGGTCAGCGGAGTGAAGATTAAGAACCTGAAGAGCGGCGATACATCGACAATAAGCACAGACGGTCTCTTCGTGGCGATTGGCCACACGCCGAACACCGGATTCCTAAAGGGGAAGCTTGAGATTGACGAGCACGGCTACCTTGTCACAAAGGGCGAGGTGAAGACAGACATAGACGGCGTCTTCGTTGCCGGCGACGTCGCCGACAGGCTGTACAAGCAGGCGGTCACTGCCGCTGGAAGCGGCACAAAAGCCGCGCTTGAGGTAAGGGCTTATCTGCAGAAAATGAATCTGGACACATTACAGTGACTTCTGGCCCTTCTTAGGGTTCAGTTCGTATACGCGTATCCCGACTTTCCTAACCGCCTTCTCACCGATTAGCGGCCTTATCATCTCAATGCCTGAGCTAAGCATGATGCTCTCCGAGTCCGTGTAATTGGCGAACTTCCTGTTCTTCAGCTTCTCGGTGAAATCCGAGTACCTTGCCTTGACAGAGACTCCCTTGAACCAGTATCCCTGCTTGTTCACCTCCGCCATTACCTCCTTAGCAAGCGCCTTCAGCATATGGGCTACCTCGTCCATGTCCTTTGTCTCCTTGTCGAAGGTCCTCTCCCTGCCTATTGAGAGCGTCTCAGCGTTCTCCACCACCTTCCCGTTGTCGATTCCGTTGGCCAGAAGGTACATATCCTTGCCGAACGAGCCGAACTTGTTCTCCAGCGAGAGCGGGTTTGCCTTTGCAAGCTCCCCGATTGTGGTGACCTTCATCTCCTTGAGCCTCTCCGCAGTCTTCTCTCCTATTCCGAGAAGCTTGGTCACCTCCTTGTCCTTAAGGAAGCCCTTCACATCCTCCTCCTTAAGCACTCCCAGCCCGTTGGGCTTTGATATATCGCAAACCATCTTTGCGTAGCTCTTGCCCACGCTTATCCCTATCGTGCAGGGCAGCTTCAGCTCTGTGTTTATCCTGCCCTTCAGCAGCCTGCCCAATTCCTCCGCTTTGCCGTACTCGATATCTCCCAGATCCATCACGGCCTCGTCCACGCTGATGACCTCCGTCTTGAACCCCTCTGCCTTGACCGCGTCCATCACGCGCCTTGACACCTCAAGGTAGTGCTCCCAGTCGTCCGGCATGTAGTTCAGGGTCGGGCAGAGCTTGAACGCCATGGCAGTGGGCATCGCGCTGTGTATCCCCAGCTTTCTCGCCTCGTAGTTGCACGTCTGGACTACTCCCTTCAGCTTGTTTTCCACCGTAGATGTGCCAACAGCAAGAGGCTTGCCCTTCAGCTCGGGATGCCTGGCCTCCTCGCAAGCGGCGTAGAAGTAGTCCATGTCTATGTGAAGGAACAGCCTCATCTCAGCACCCATAATTTCTGGGACTGAGCATTATTAAATTTACCCGGCTATCTTAGGAAACTGCTATTTGCTTATCTTGTTCAGTACGAGCACGCCGACCAGTATTATCAGCCCGCCCGCTATCTCCTGCAGTGTGTAAGCGTTCACCACAACATTCCATACCATGACGAACACTATGTCCATGTATGTGAAGTTGTTGACGAAGTTCCTACCCAATATGTCCTGCCACTTGCTCTCCCCCTTCATCGGCAGCGCGGATATCACCTCAAATCCCACCGCAACGGAAAGCAGCACGCCAGACATGATCACAAGTCCGAACGGCAAGGCTGATACCCCATTCCAGATAGGCCCGTTGTAGAGCGCCATGCACATCAGCCCTATCAGCATAAGGAATGCCGGAAACGCGACCAGCCTGGTCGCCGAGTTCTGCCTCTTTACTCCATAAAGGAAGAGGTAGAAGCCTATTCCCTGGCTTACCATCATGAATACAAGTATCGGAAGTATCGAGAACTTGAATGCGAAGCCATTGCTCTGGATCACGAATATGCCGATTGCCACTGCCAGAACGCCAGCTACGAGCCAGAGGCTCTCCTTTCTCTTCATCATCTTGCCGAAAAATATAAAGTCGATAGCGAGGAATACTATGATTGCGGCCCCCATAAGCGGCTGTCCGCCCGCGAGCGTTGAGGACCTGTAAATCGCGTATACCCCTATGGATGAAATTGCGAGCGCCGCGCCGCCTGAAAGCTCAAGCGCAAACGTCTTCACGTTCTTCCTTACAAATGAAAGCTTCTCCAACCTCACTATGGCTAGCGCGCTTACTAGTGCGCCTATTCCCAGCGCCATGAGGTAGAAGCCAAGGCTGAGGTGCTGCAGCCCCGCATACCCGAATATGTTGAGGAAGGTGTAGGCGAACGTGCTTATTATCAGAAGGAGTACTATTCGCCTCAACTAATCCACTCACTCCACTATGCCTACTCCGACGAACTCCTCTCCCCTGTAGATTGCGAACCTGCCCAACTCGTTGTGCTCCGCGTATCTCTCAAGCGGGTAGTCCCTTGCCAGCTTGATCGACACCACCGCGGAGTCGTTGGTCGCTATCGTGCTTCCTCCCTTTGCCGCCTTGCCCGTGGTCGGGGAGAGCGTGCTCAGTATCCTCATGCTCTTGATCGGTATGTCATTGTTGTTGGTCCTTATGAAAAGGCCCTTCTCTCCGCCCTTCAGCCCGTTTATCACGAATATCCTCCCCTGGAACTCGCCCTTCCTGTATGGCTTGACCGAGCTGCCGTAGATGAGGCTTCCCCTCTCCGCGTTGACCTCCTTGTCAAGCACCAGGGCTATGTTCGAGTGCGCGGACGCCTTGCTCACGCTCTTTCCCTTCAGGTGCAGCTTTCTTACCGTTGCCTTCGCGCCATTGGGCTCTGCCCTTATCGCGTCGCCGACCTTTATGGTTCCGTTGTACATCACGCAGAACATCGCCTTCGACCCGTCAGTGTCCACAACGTCCTGCACCAATGCCCTCACTCCCTCGTCTCCGCTCTTCGCCGCCTTGTAGTACCTCTTGGAGAAGTCCATAAGAAGGCTGAACAGCGGAAGCCCCTTGTACCACTTCATGTTGGCGGACTTCTCGACAAGGTTCTCGTTGTTGTACGCCGAGACAGGAACGAAGAAGACCGGCTTGTCGAACTTTATCGATTTCAGGTATGCCTCCACCTCGCCCTTCGCCTTCTCAAAGGCCTTCTGGTCGTATCCAGCTATGTCCATCTTGTTTATCGCTACCGCAAGCGCCTTTATTCCGAACATCTGAGAGATGAACAGGTGCCTCCTGGTCTGGGGCTTGAACCCCTCTCCCTTCTTTATCGATACCATGAGTATCGCGAAGTCGCCGTTCGACGCCCCGCTCATCATGTTCTTTATCAGCTCCAGGTGGCCCGGCACGTCGATGAGCTCGAACATCTTGCCCTTGTAGACAAGCTCCGCCCTAGTGGTGTCTATCGTCATCTCGTTCTCCCTCTCCTCCGAGAAGCTGTCGAGTATGTACGCGGGCTCCCACCTCTTGCCCTTCACCCTGGCCTCCTTTACCCTCTCTTCAGTGGTTGAGCCTGTGGCTATCAGCAGGTTGCCGATCAGGGTGGACTTGCCGTGGTCCTTCTCCCCAAGCATCGTGACTATGTACTTGTCCATTAAATCTCCTTAATCTTGATATCAGAAATTTTGTTCAAAATAACTTTAATGCAAGCGTTTAAATTATTTTTAATGTCTTCCTCACCAAATCTAATAACGGTATAACCTTTACTTGTAAGCCCATTGTTCACGATTTGATCCCTTTTTATTACCTTAGGGAGCATATGCCAATAACTTCCATCCGCGAATATGCAGATGTTTGGTTCTATGAATATATCCGGCTGGCCCAATATGGGCTTATGTTTTTGATACTCAATACCCTTCGTAGATAATTCACGCTGAAGTAATAACTCTATCAAAGTATCTTTAGTAGGTAACACTTGGCGCAACCTTCTCTGTCTTATTTTTTCTTTCGTGCTTTCAGATAGTCTCCTACCTTTGAAAAACAAACTCGCTTTTGTCCTAATTTCTGGGTGTAATCGGATATACTCTTTTACTGCAATACTAATTTTTCTTTTGTTCTCTTCAGATAACTTTTTGTTCCTATGGGCCTTACTCAAATTCCCTTTCCAAGTTGGAGAAAAGGCGGGTCTACTTTTCCCTAGTAAAGTCAATCTCATCTTTTCTCTGGTAACTACGGATATCCCCCTCTTCTTTGAGGCAGTCGATTGCTTAATCCTGGTCTCTAGCGATACGTTATGCCCTAATTTAGCCAAACTTATTTTCCTTTTAACCCAATCTGGTCTTATCGAACCCTTTTTTGGTGGCATGTACTCACATATATCCGAGTGCCCTCAGTTTCTCCATCACATACGCTTTTTCCTTATCCTGTTGCCTACCACTTCTTTCTTCTACTTTAGTTCCCTCAAGCTCCTTTATTATCTCGTCTATGCTCTTGGCGTTGGACTTGAGCGGCACAGTGCAGTGCGTGCAGCCCAAGCTCCTGTACCTGTGGCCCTCCTTTGAGAAGTACAGCGGGTTCATCGGGACCTTCGCCTTCTTTATATAATTCCAAATATCGACTTCATTGAAATCCAGGAGAGGATGCACACGTATGTGGTCCGTCTTCTCCAGCTTCGACGTGTAATTGTTCCATATCTCGGCTGGCTGGTTCTTGTAGTCCCACTTGAACTCCTTGTTCCTCGGCGAGAATACCCTCTCCTTTGCCCTTATGCCGTGCTCGTCCCTCCTTATCGAGACTATGAGGCCGTCGAACCCGTGCTCGTCCATCACCTCCTTGAGCGCGTCAGTCTTGTTGGCTCCGCAGCAGCTGAATCCCGACAATTCCTCCCTTATCTTGCTGTGCGCCACTATCAGCTTCATGTTCCACTTCTTGGCCAGCTCGTCCCTGAACTTGTACGACTCCGGGAAGTCTATGCCGTTGTCTATGTGGATTACTGGGAACGGGACCTTGCCCAGGAATGCCTTCCTAGCCAGCGCAAGCATCGTGGTCGAGTCCTTTCCCATGCTCCACAGCGCCGCGAGGTTCTTGAACTTGGCGTTCGCTTCCCTGATTATGAATATGCTCTTCTCTTCCAGCTTGTTTATGTCTTGCCTCATCATCAAATCATCTTTCGGTTTATCTGCAGCTCCTTCAGGCAGTATGTCGCTCCCTCTATCCCGCTCTTGTCCTTCATCAGTATCGGCAGCTTGTACAGCGGCTTGGCCCTTGCGTCGTATATCACCGCGTACGCCTGCTTCAGGTTCATCTTGCTCTTGAGCCCCGACGGGTAGAATATGTAGTACATCTTCGCCTTGTCCTTCCTCATCTTCCTCTCCATCTTCGCCCAGTTCTCCTTTGTGGGGCTCTTGTTGAGCTCCTCGACGAGCGGATCCATCTTGGTCTTCTTGTCCATGGTATCACTAATTATGTATAATTACAACTGCTAATTATGTATAATTAACATATATAAAGCTTGCGCTTCAAAGTATTACCGATCAGATGAAGATGAAGAGGGCCGGAAAGGCCACACAGTTCACCAGCGTGTCCATACCCACGCAGCTGTTCAAGAAGCTGGAGAAGCAGATAGACGGCACGGGCTTCCCCTCCGTCTCTAGCCTGGTCGCCTTCGTCCTGCGTATGTTGCTTACGGAGAAGAAGACCGGAAAGGGCGAGTACGACATAGAGAGCATAAAGAAGAGGCTCAGGGAGCTCGGCTACATGTGACGAGCCTCACTTGACCGTCTTCAGGAACTCTATTACCTCCCTGCTGTGCCCTATAGCCTGCACCTTTGGGTAGATCTTCAGTATCTTGCCATCCTTTCCTATAACGTAGGTCTTCCTTATCGTGCCCCATCCGAAGACCCCCTTGTTGCCGTAAGCTTCATAATCCTTTATCGTCTTGCTCTCCGGGTCGGAAAGGAGCGTGACCTTCAGCGAGTACTTGTCATTGAAGTCGCAGTGGGACTCCTTTGTGTCGCTGCTGACTCCCAGCACCTCCGCATTGAGCTTGTGCACCTCATCCAGGTCCCTGGTGAAGTCCTTCGCCTCAATCGTGCAGCCCGGAGTGTCATCCTTCGGATAGAAATACAGCACTACGTTCTTTCCCTTGTAGTCGCCGAGCTTGCGAGTCTTCCCGTCCGAGTCGGGCAAACTGAAATCAGGTGCCTTGTTTCCCTCTGCCAGCATAATATCACGAAAGTACTTGGCAGCAAAACCTTAATACATTAGCCGCCCCTATTGGTTACACAACAGCACGGTGCACTTATGTCGCTCTCAGGTTCGCCAGTAGCCGCCATACCTACCCTCCTATGGGCAGGGTACGTTACTGCAGCCAAGAAGGCGGCCACGAGATCCAACGCTCTGGTAACCGGGACCTTTGTAGTGGGCATGGGCATCATACCGATACTCCTTTACGCGGCATTCAGCCACGTCTCACTGACAGGCTACGAGCTCCTGCTTTCCATAGGGTCGGGGCTTTTCTTCTTTGTGGGATCCATACTTTACTACAAGGCGATAGAGACCGAGCAGATAGCCAACGCCTCAGGTCCAGGCCTCATCCAGCCGCTGATGATACTGACTTTCAGCACTCTCTTCCTTCACCAGGGAATAACCATCTATCAGGGGATAGCCGGCGCCGTAATCATATTCGGTGTACTGATGCTGATAACCGTAAAAGGCGCAAAGCTCAACAGGAAGCTGCTGCCCGTTATAGTCGCCAACATACTCTGGTCGATGTACTGGATAATTGCATCGGAGGCGATAATAGACTCCGGCAACGCTCCAATGCCCCTGCTGTTCTCAAGGATAACCTCGTTCGCCGCTTTGATGATCACCTATGTCTTCTTCAAGTCCAAGTTCAGCAAGTTCGAAAGCAGGGGGCTTGGGAAGCATGCTCTGCTTCCCGCGTCCATATCGGGATTTTTTGACGGCAGCGCATCAGCGCTCTTCGGTTTCATGATACTTACTGGCCTGATAGCACAGGCAAGCATATTCTTTGTCGCTCTCCCGATAATGATAACCGTACTCGGCTACATAGTCTACAAGGAGAGACTGAACAAGGTACAGTCAATAGGCATGGCTGTGGCGATAGTAGGTGCCTTCGCGCTCGCGATTGTCTAGTTATTTAACCTGCTTGGAGATAACATAGTGATATTGATGAAGTTCAACCTGTTCGGGAAGAAGACCAAGGTCGTGGTCAACGGCATAAGCGTCAAGTGGCAGGGCTACGCGCACAAGCTTGACGGGATGCCGATAAAGGCCAGAACATTCGAGTTCACCCTCCCGTTCCAGAACAAGACGCACGAGGACATGCTCACCAAGGCTGCGGATTTCAAGGCCCAGAAAGCGATGCCCGCTGTGATAAAGGCCATCGAGGTGAGCAATCCGTTCAAGCTGGTCTCGGTCGAGCCCGCCCTTCCCGTGACCGTCCAGCCCGACCAGAAGATAACGCTCAAGATGGTGTTCGAGGCTCCCGATTACAACTACGAGGGCCCCTTGGCCATAAACCTCGCATCTGACCAGGTGGAGGCAATACACATAGAGATAACCAAGGTCATAATGCAGGCAAAGGGCAAGGACGTGGAAATAGAGACATCGTCACGTATAATGAGCATGGCGAAGGGCCAGATATTCCAGGAGAAGGTCCAGATGTTCAAGGCGCTCAGCTTCGGCGACACTGTGAGCAAGGTCGAGATAAGCGCCCCGTTCAAGATAGTGAGCACGGACCCCAAGCTACCGTTCACGCTCGACCAGACGAACAGCTACATCGCAACCCTCTTCGTCCAGGCTCCCGAAAGCAGCTACGCCGGCACCCTTGTCTTCACCTTCTCCTAAAGCGCGACTATTATCCCGCCTATTATGATGAGCGCCATGCTTATGCACCTCTGCGCCAGCAGCTTCCTGCTCACCCTCTCGTCTATTATCTTCGGGAAGAAGTAACCAACCAATGCTGCAAGTACCAGAACGAAGAGAGGTTGTGTATAAGCCAGTGAGGTTACCAGGGTGGCGTAACCTACTGATATCGCTACGACGAACAGGAACGCGGCGCTTATGCCTAGCATTTCGCCCACAACTGCCATCCCCAGCGGTCGCAGTCCCTTCTTTTTTATCACTTTCGCTATGTCGCCGATGCTCAGTGCAAGAATGGGCAGCCCGACCGCAAACATCCCGAATCTAGTCAGGGAAAATATCGTAGTAAAGCCCGCAAACCCAAGCAGGTACTTGAGCAGTATGATCTCCACGGCCTCAAAGACTGCGGCACCCAGCATCAGCCAGAATGCCATGCCGAAGCGTGCCTTTGTGACCCTGAGCTGTAGAAGCACGGCTCCTATCGTTATCAGGAATACGCCCGCGTACTTCAAGAGGCCGAATGACTCCCCAAGGAAGACGAAGGCCAGGACCAGCACGAATATGGGCTCGACTGCCCAAATCCCTACCACTGTGGAGACCTCCTCAATCTTCAAAGACTTGTAATACATTAGGAGCGTAGGTATCACGAGCGCCCCAGTGATGAATCCCAGTGCTATTTGCACGGTACTAAGGCCGCCATAGCTGGAAAAAGGGACAAGCGCGAGGCTCATGACGCCGCTTACCACTACCGTGATGGCCACTAAATTGAAGTGCTTGGCAAACTGCTTCGTCACCTGGAACCTGTCTATGATGTTGGACACGGCATAGACAACTGCCGACAGCACGGCGAGTATTACCCAGAGCATAGAATCAGGCTGTCTTCTTTATGAGCGCCAGCCCGGCAAGCATTGCCTCGAGCTGGATTCGCTCGTTCGCCCCCTCGACTATCCTGAAGTTGGTCTCGCCGAGCTCCTTTATCACGGAGAGCTTCATCCGCTCGTCGATGTTCATGTTCTGCACCTCCCTGTAGCTCTGGAGCACGATGTCCTCCGCGCTCATCCCGTGCATCAGCATAAGGTTGTCGAGCTCGTCCCTCGCCTTGTTGAAATCTCCGCTCACCGCGCACTTCAGCATTGATACTATCTCGGTCGGCCTGGCTCTTGATGCCACGTCGTAGATGCTAGGCTCGGTTATCTTCTTGCTCTGCATCGCAGCGCTCTGCAGAACGTTTGTGAGCTTCCTCAGGTCGCCCTCGCTTACGTAGATGAGGGCCTCAATCGACTTCTCGTCTATCTCGAGCCCCTCGCCCTTCTGTATCCTGGCTATGTACTCCTTCATGTCCTCCACGCTGAGGGGCTTGAAGCGGAACACCACGCACCTGCTCTGTATCGGCTCTATTATCTTGCTCGCGTAGTTGGCGCTGAGTATGAAGCGCGTCTCTCTTGAGAAGTTCTCCATTGTCCTCCTGAGCGCGTGCTGCGCGTCGGAAGTGAGCGAGTCTGCCTCGTCCAAAAATATTATCTTGATCGGAACCTTCGCCACCGAGATGGTCTTTGCGAACTCCTTCACAGCCCCCCTGATTACGTCTATCCCTCTCTCATCCGAAGCGTTGAGTTCCTTGAATGCACTCCCTATGTTGTCCTTGTAAAGGTCCATGGCCATGGCGACAGCGCAGGTCGTCTTTCCAATCCCTGGGCTGCCGGCGAATATCATGTTAGGGAAGTTCCCCCTCTCGACAAAAGACCTGAGCCTCTCCACGATGAGCTTCTGGCCTATGGTGTCCGATAGCGACTTTGGCCTATACTTTTCCGTCCACGGTAAATCAACGGCCATGAGCACCACAAAAGCAGCAATACTATTTTGTGTAAAGCATTTATTAACCTTGTCTCCGAATATTATCCATAGCTTTTTCTCTATGGGGAGTTACGCTAACCTGGCAGACTATCAGCCTTGGGCGCTGATGATCCGAGTTCAAATCTCGGACTCCCCACTTTTGCTTTTCGGCCTGCGCGGCATCTCCGCTTCGACGTACTTCAGCGTTGTGGCTCCAGGCCTGTTCGGCGATCCTGAAACTACAAGGTAATTCCTTATCGCCTCTTTCTTGGCGATCACATGCACGCTGGCAAGCATCTTGTCCATGCTTTGCTGGTACCTTATTGCGCGGGTCCTTATCCCGTAGTATAAGCTGAGCGATCGTCCGACCCTCTCCTCCGAGGCAAGCGCGATTATCTGGGTGTGCGGCCTCAAAGCCGATATCGACTTTGCGGTTGTGCCGGTGCGCGTTGGCACGAATATGCAATCTGTCTTGTACTGATCGGCAAGGTCTGCCGCGGCAAAGGCTATCGCCATGCTGACCGAGCTTATCTTCGGGTGGATGTGGTTGTCGTGCACCGTGAACCGCTCCGCCACCGCCGCTGATTTCACAAGGAATCTCACCGCCGCTACGGGATACTTGCCTATTATGGTCTCGTCACTGAGCATCAGGCAGTCTGCCCCCTGCATCACCGCGTTTGCTATGTCGTTCGCCTCCGCCCTCGTGGGTGTGGGGTTCTGTAGCATGCTGGTCAGGAGCTGAGTCGCTACTATCACCGGCTTGCCCTGCAGCCTGGTCGTGGATATTATCCTCCGCTGTGCCTCGGGTAGGTGCTCGAGCTTAACCTGCATCGACAGGTCGCCCCTTGCCACCATTATCCCGTCCGCGTACTTGACTATCCCGCTGAGGTTGCGGATGGCGTCAGTGGTCTCTATCTTCGCTATGACGCCGAGACTGCCGGCAACCTCCCTAACCTTCACTATCTCCTCAGCCGACCTGACATATGACACGGCCACGAAGTCGAAGCCATGTGAGCTGGCGAACCTGGCCAGCTCAAGATCCCTCTTGGTCGGAACCTCGAGATTCAGTGTCGCGCCCGTTATGCTGACTCCCTTCCTGCTCGATATCACGCCGTTCTCCAGTGCGCGGCAGATGACCTCCTTGCCGTTGACCTCGGTCACCTTGAACCTGGCGTTCCCGTCGCCTATGTCTATTATCATGCCATTCCGTGACTCCCTTGCCAACGGCTTGTACATAACCTCTATGCATCCCTTCCTCGGCTCAGGGGAGAACCTCACCGTCTGGCCCTTCCTCACCTCTATTGGCGCATCGAGCTTCGCTATTCTTATCTTCGGGCCAGGGAGGTCTGCAAGCAGTGCAACCTCCTTTCCCAGCGATGCAGCGCAGCTCTGCACGGCTTTCATAGCGCCGAGCCAGTACTCCTCGTTCATGTGGGAGAAGTTTATCCTGACTATGTCGGCGTGCCTGAGCACCTCCCTCAGCGCGCCCTTCCCGCTTATCGCGGGACCGTAAGTCACAAGTACCTTCGTCTTCAGCAAAAGCTCAATCCTCATTGCGGCAGGAAATTGCCAAAACTAATGTTGTAATCTACAAAGCCGCAGAATCTATACCGACAAACTGATTTAAAGCACTTCCGCTTCAGTAAGCGGACGCTCAGCTAGGGGCGGTTGGGGAGCCGCGAACGATGTCGAGTCTCGGACTTACAGTCTGTATTTATATACTCTTTCAGCTATTCGATAACCATGAAAACTGGGGTTTTTTCATATGCCCATATAGTAGCATTAATCCTGTTTATGCTGCTGCTTTCAAACTCGCGCGCATATGCCATTACGGTACCCTCAAACGTAATCGGCTACGTTCCGGTCACGTTCACCAATTCACAATCCTCCGGGATAGCCGACCCATTCCAAGTGCAAGTGGCTGTTAACAGCCTTAGCTACCAGCCGAGGGAGGCAAACACACTTCAGAATGTAGCTTTCTTCTATGCGAACGGGACCGTTGTACCCAGCTGGATAGAAAGCAATGTTATGAATTCTACCGTCAACACCATATATTGGTTGAGGATTGTGGGCAACTTCCTGCCCTCTTCCGCCTCCAATACCCTTTACATGGGGTTCGGGCTGAACGCCAACAGCCTATTCACCTCGAACACCGGCGTGGCTCCAAACGCGACCTCGACATATGGCCAGTACGATTCTGGCTTCAAGGTGTTCAACTTCTACGATAACTTTAACGGGGTCACTCTGGGCGGAGAATGGACGCGCACAGGTGCCGCAACGAACGTGATAAGCAACGGGCTTACGATTAACGGCATCGGCGGCGCAGCCATAACGTTGAAAGCCACTACACAGTCAACGAATCCAGCAAATACTGTTACCGAATGGCACGGCCATATGCAGGGGATAGGGCTGAGCGGCAAGAACAACGCCGCCCTGCGCAATACCGGGGCCAGCAACTACCAATACATATGGACCACACAAACGGGGAGCTATGCACTCGCCAACTTTAACTCCCTGTCTACCCGATACTCCAACATAGCCGGAGGGTCTATCACCACTAATGATACCTGGGGCGTATGGGCCAACACCATAAACTCCTTCATCTCCTTGGATTACGGTACGCCCATCAGCAATAACGCGGCATTTGTAAGCTTCGGCACGGCGCAGGATAACATATACGCCCAGGGGAGCGATGCCAACTCCCTGATAGTCCAATGGACTAGGACAAGGGCGCTTCCGCCAGGTGTCAACGCGATAAATGTAGGCGGAGTGATGCCCACCGCCACTTTCGCCACGGGCAACCTGGCGACAGCCAGCGTATCCGCATCCAATTCGATAATAGATCAGGGGCAGAAAGAGGTACTGACCATCTCGGTTCCCCAGGCAATAGCCCCTATAACCTACAACTTCTTGGTGACCAATACAGTGGCTTCTCCCGCAAACATAATCGCGACTGCTGTATATTCAAATTCGCTGAGCTCAAACACCTTCGGATTTGCGGTGCCGATAAACAACAATGCGCTCGGCATCGATATCGTCACGGCAAACGTCCTGGATTCATCCGGTTTTGAGGCGAATGTAACCGGCACAATAACCATCAACCCCCAACTGGGCTCCGTCTCGCTCATATCCTCCAACTCCGTGCCTGTCCAAGGCCAGAAGATAACGATGACGTATACAGTATCCGGTGGGTCTTCGCCCTACACCTATAACTTCATAGCCACAAACGCGGTTGCGGGAAACGTCATAGCGAGCCAGATAAATACTGGTGTCAGCTCCACCTCCAACAGCTTTACATTCATTCTGCCAGTGACCGCCAATGACCTAGGGACAATAACCATAAGCGCAAACGTTTTGGACGGCGCAACGACGAACACGATAGTCATTCTCACAAACACGATAACTGTTGGCAAGCTGCAGGCTACCTTACCAATCAACATAGTCGGCTACGTCCCCATAACGCTTAACAACTCCCAGTCCACCGGCATAGCCAGCAAATTCCCCCTCCAGATCAATGTGAACAGCCTGAACTATCAGCCGTATGAGACTAACAGCTTCGGCCTTCCTCACGGTGCCGCAAGGATACGGCAAGTATGTGTTCAAGTTCGATGGCATCTCCAACTCCAGACTGATAGGGGGCACTTTCATGGAGGCAGGGACGCCCCAAGACCTTTGGGATGCGGTAATAATGCAGGCCAACTCCCTCGGTACGCATAACAACCAGGTAATCGCGCCCACGGTGTTCCACGCAAATTCCATCATACTGTTCAACGGCACCCACGGGCAATCCGCCAACTATAACCTCATTGACAACCCGATTGGGTACTATTACACAAGCGCGGTAGCTTTCACTTACAACGGGTATGTCGCTGGAGGGGGCGATGGGTTCAACCACAACGTATTCCGTGATTTCGGGCTACAATCCGAACCCGGTTCGGCATACGGATTCAAGAACATACAGAACGTAGGCAACATCTTCCTTGACGATATGGTGTGGGACGCCAAAAGCACCGGCAATGTGACTGCAACAGTCAATTCTACCGCCACCAATACGCTCATAGTGGGCTATGGGCTGACCTCCCACGGCTTCGTAGACAATGGCATCAATACCACTGTGCCAAGCCTAGCCGGAAACCAGTCGCAGACGCTTACCGCAACCCTCTCAGCATCTCTCCCGCCCTACACCTACAACTATACTGTATACAAGCCTAATGGATTGCTTGTGGCAAATGCGCTCTATAGTGGCGTGGCATCCACATCCAACACATTCACATACCACCACTTGATATCTTGGGGCGGCGGCAACTTTACCGCGAACCTGACCGTAACCGATAGCGCTGCAACACCGACTCCCTCCACCAAGTCCATAAGCTACTCCGCCAATTCTTACTATATCTCATTCAGTCCGCCCGTAATACCCTCGCCGCCTCCGGGCCCTTCCCCTCCACCAGCGCCCAATACTGGCGGCGTCATTCTGCCATACGACACAACCACTTCAGTGACATCGACGGTAGGCAGCACTATCCCAACAACAATACCGATTTCCGACCAGACCTCCGAATTCGCTCTTAATCTCTCGACCTCGCCTTTAGTCGTAGCCATACCAAGGACCCCAATGCGTATCATCATAAGGTCCAACACCACTGCCCCCGCACGTCTCAATACCGTGAACCTCACATCTTCGGCTCTGGGACTGACTGGGTACACCCTCATCACCGCAATGAACATAAGCCTGATAACCAGCGCAAACGTTTCCATTGTTGCTAATGTTACCTATCCATGCTCCATAAACGCGCAGAGCTTAGCTGCATTCATACTCAAGGGCGGCGTATGGAAGGAAATAGGATCCAACTACTCGTTTACTACAGCAAAATCGTGCACCCTTTCATTCGCAGTCCCTAAGGACCCCATAATTGCGCTGTTTGCGAAGGCCACAAGCACAAATACGTCCTCATCAACCGTACCCTCCACTAGCATAATGCCTACTACATCAAATCCCCAAATCCGCGGTTACATTGCGCCTGCTACCGTTTCCGCAGCCATAGCGGCAGTGATTATGTACCTGCTGGCCAAGCGGTATTTGCGTACTAAGAAGGGGCCGAATAGGGTGTGAGTGGCTGGTCGGGCATATTCAGCTAATGCGAGGATGGAAGTAAAATTAAAATGATTTCCATCAGCGTCCTCCCTTCCGCTATTGCCGATATTTAAATAATCCAACTTCGGAGTGTGAACGTGATTGAATGGCAACATACCTGTTACTGATGTACAACAAGGAAATGAAGATGCCGAAGAACCCGACCAAGGCTCAGATGGAGGCCGGAATCAAGCCGTGGAGGGACTACCTGGGCCCGTTGGCGAAGCGGGGCGTTCTCGCTTCATCCGCACCTACGCACAGGGAGGGAAAGGCAATCATGTCAACCGGAGTCAAGGCATACAAGCCCGACAAGATTGACATCGCCGGATACATGTTGATAAAGGCGAAGAGCATGGCCGATGCGCTGAAGATAGCCAAGGCATCGCCTCATGCAAAGTCGAAGATGGGATCCACAGTGATAAGGGAATGCGTGGAAATGGAGATGTAATCATCTCCCTTCCTCTTTTTTACGGAAGAATCGTCTTGAGCATGACAGCGTTCGCCATGTTCGAGTCCATCAGCTTGGCATGCGAGAGATTTGCATAGGAGAAGTCCGCGTATGACAGGTTGGCGTTGGACATATCCGCATGCGAAAGGTTAGCATTGAACAGCGAGGCGTATGAGAGGTTTGCCCCTGACAGGTCCGCGTTGGAGATATTCGCCCTTCCGAGCGCCAGCCTGCTGAGGTCCAGGCCCCTCAGGTCCCTCCCGCTGAGGTCTACTATCCTGTTCCTGCCCTTTGCCTCCTTGACCAGCATTGAGATATCAGTCTTAGTAAGCTTCTTGTCAGTTAATGCGGTAATGTACTTGCCGTCATCCTTGAATCTCAGCTGGGCCGGGCTTATTATCTTGGACACATTTCCACCACTATATATCTGTTTATTCAAATATATATGACTTTACCTTGCGTCAAGAATCCCGATTATGAGGACATACGGCTATCCCGGCTGCCTTTCGAGGTGTTTCCTATACTCCCTGGCTATATGTACCGCCTCGCCGGCCATAAGTCCGGTGGTGAGCGAGAGGGTGAGATCCACTACGAGGTTCGGCAGGAAGGCAGACTGTCCCAGCAGGGTTAGGCTCACCCTTACCAGTATCGCTATCAGCCACACAACCACAACCGCCGCGGATCTTTGGTAGTGGGTCTGCCCCTTCTTGTGGTAGAACCTGACCCTTCCGAACCTTACACCCGCAAGAGCACCCACCACTGCGGCCAATGCTATCCCGCCTATGATGTAGTAAGGGTAGCCAGCATTGGCTACTGAGTATGCCAAAATCAGGAAGTACACCACTATCCTTATGGAGGTGGATCCTCTCCTGAACTTTGTGCCCTTTATCGAGCGATAGGAGACGAACGTGAGCGCGATGGAGACGACCACTATCAGGATATAATCGTAGTTGAACATTCCATCCCCTGTTGCATAACCGATTAAAACTCTTTTTGGCTGGATATATATAACTTTTCCAAAAATCGGGGAATGCTGGTGGCGCGATACGAATTTAATACGTATCTGCCAAAATCCATAATGGCATCCGCCTACGCATTGCTTGCCGGCACAATCCTGTTCATAGCGCTGATAGTGGTGCTCGCGATATTTGTCCTGCCCGCAAGCCTCAAGCTGCCCTCGGGCGGGTTCAACCTGACCACTACCGCGGCTTACAACTCCACCACTGCGTATACTACCACCGTGAACCAGAGCTATTCGACAAGCACGGTGCAGGCTGCCAACCTTACCCAGCTTGATTACTACATGCTCTCGTTGATAAACAAGGACAGGAGCCAGTATGGGCTGTCCAACGTGACGCTCTCAACCGAGTCCTCCGCACAGCAGCACTCACAGAGCATGTATGACAACCAGTACTTCAGCCACTGGGACATCTACGGTATGAAGCCCTACATGAGGTACACCGCTCTGGGCGGCACCGGTGCGGTTGCGGAGAACATAGCCACCAACTACAGCACTGTCTGCCTCGGCCCGATCTGCCACGGGAACATAAACGTCACCTCCTCGCTCGCTGGAATGGAGTACGACATGATGTACAACGACCAGGCGTGCTGCAACAACGGCCACAGGGAGAACATCCTCGACCCCAACCACAACCAGGTGAGCATCGGCGTAAGCTATGACGCGGGCAGGGTCTACCTGACCCAGGACTTCATAGACAACTACATAAGCTGGTCCAACGGACCTGCATACTCGGGCGGCGAGGTAACTCTGCCAGGCCAGATCCAGAACGGATACTCATTGCAATCGGTCGAGGTGGTCTACGACCCGCCAATCGCCAACATGACTGTTGCACAACTCAACGCGACATCGGAGTACGGCTACGGCAACACCGTCGCGGGCGTGGTGAGCGACTCAAGCTACTACTACGACAACATAACCACCATAGTCGCCGACACTTACCAGACCAATGGCAACGAGTTCGACATACGGTTCAACATGCAGAACCTGACCAGCCAGTACGGCCCCGGCGAGTACACCATCCTCATGTGGCTCAACCAGACCGGTGGCAACAGCTTCCTGGGCTCCACGTACACCTTCTTCATAGGGAGCAACGGCCAGGCATACGCGCAGACTTATGTCTGATCCTCAAGTGCAGCGAAAAGAAAAAAAGAAGGAAAAGAAAGTGGGGGGCTCTTTAGCCCATCGCCACAAGTATTGCGCTCATGACCAGCACTACGATTATATCGTGTGCCGCCATCACAAAGAACATCCTCCTGGAGCCTCCGAAGCTTACCCTCACCAGCTGCGTGCTGAAGAAGAACCCCAGCCAGACGGCGATGCCGAGCTCGAGAGCGCCTCTCATTCCGGTTATCCCTAGCGAGCCAATCAGCACCTCAAGAACGAAAGCGGTTATCAGCACCGAGACTATGGCGCCAACTATGCCCTTGACCATTCCACCGCCCTTGCGAGGTTTGGGCGACACTCCCATCTCCTTGGCCCAGTCTTTCCCGAAGAACTTCGGGGAGAAAAGCACCATCCCTATTATGAAGGCAACTACCGCTGCCACAACTACTGCAAGATAGTTGATTCCCTGTATTGTCAACATGGTAAATACTGCTCGGGCAAGGTATTTAAGGCGTGGCACAGCACTATAATTTGCTGGTCGCATGGAGCCCAAATACCGCACCCTAAGCACCGATATACTGGTAATAGGATCGGGCGCATCGGGATTGAGGGTCGCCATAGCGGCGCACGACAGCGGCGCAAGGGAGATACTGGTCCTCGGAAAGTGCAAGAAGGGCGACGCGCATACCGTCCTCGCAACGGGGGGCATCAACGCGGCGCTGGGCACTATGGACCCGAAGGACAACTGGAAGATTCACGCTGCAGACACACTGATGGAGGGCTGGCAGCTCGCTGACTACAAGGCTGTCGAGCTGCTCTGCAGGAGCGCGCCCGATGCTGTGCGAGAGCTGGTTGGCTGGGGCGCGAGGTTCCATAGGGAGAAGAACGGCAAGCTCACGCAAAGATTTTTCGGAGCTCACACTTACAGGCGGACATGCTTCTACGGCGACCAGACCGGCAAGGAGATGATGCGCGTTCTCATAACCCAGGTCTCGAAGCGCGGGATAAAGCTGATGGGCGACATGTTTGTTGTGACCCTGCTCAAGTCTGATAAGGGGATAAGGGGCGCATTGTGCATCGACTTCGCAAATGGAAAGCTCATAGTAATCAGCGCACGCGCGGTCATCATCGCGGCTGGCGGTTACACTAAACTATACTCGAGGAGCTCGTCAAGGAGCTACGAGAACCACGGTGACGGCGCTGCGCTGGCACTGGAGGCAGGCGTGGGCCTTGTGGACATGGAGATGGTGCAGTTCCACCCTACCGGTATGGTGTTCCCCAAGAAGGCGGTGGGCACGCTTGTCACCGAGGCGGTGAGGGGCGAGGGTGGCATACTGCTCAACAGCAAAGGCGAGCGTTTCATGAAGCGCTACGACCCAGCAAGGATGGAGCTCGGCCCGAGGGACGAGGTGGCGCGGGCAATATTCAGCGAGATAAAGGCTGGCAACGGAACTGCGCACGGCGGCGTCTACCTTGACATAACGCAGATGCCGATATCGAAGATAATGGACAGGCTGCCCAAGATGTACCACCAGTTCAAGGAGCTCGTGGGCATAGACATCTCCAAGCAGAAAATGGAGGTAGCGCCGACAGCTCACTACACGATGGGCGGCGTGGATGTAACGCTGAACGGGGAGACAAGGATAAAGGGCCTCTTCGCTGTGGGAGAGTCGGTGGGCCAGATCCACGGAGCCAACAGATTGGGCGGCAACAGCCTGCTCGAGACCATCGTCTACGGCAAAATAGTGGGTATAAGGGCGGCAGAGCGGGTAACAGCAGGCGCGGAGAGGAACAAGCTCAGCGCCATCGAGATAGAAGAGGCGATCTCCCACCTGGACGGATTCATGGGCAAGACTTCCGCGTCTGCGGAAGCGATAAGGGCAAAGATGCAGGAGACCATGTGGGCCGACGTTGGTATAGTGAGGAACTCGGCACAGATGACGCACGCGCTAAAAAAGATCCGGGAGCTGAAGAAGGGGTTCTCCAAGGTCAGGGTAAGCGGCGGGCTCAAGGGCAACACAGACCTCAAGATTGCTCTGGAGACCGAGAAGATGTTCGGGCTGTGCGAGGCCGTGATACAGGGTGCGCTAATGCGCAGGGAGAGCAGGGGTGCGCACTACAGGAGCGACTATCCCAAGCCGAGCGGGTTGTGGAGAGTGAACATAATAGCGAAGAGCGAGCACGGGAAGGTCGAGCTCTCAACGAGGCAGATACCAAAGGTCAGCCCCGAGCTGGAGAGGGTCATAAAGAGCCTCAAGACCAAGGCACCGCACAAGCTTTTAGAATGAACTGCCAAACAATAGTTGAGTGACATGGCTGGAAAAGATGCGGAAGACAAAAGATACAGAAAGGAGCAGTTTTGGGAGCTGATACTGAGGACTGTAATCGTCATATCCGCGATGAACACGGTTGTGTTCTATACGTTGTCTAATAAGCCCGGACTGCTGACTTTGCAGTTTTCCGTTGCGATAACCGCCCTGACCATACTTGTAATGTGCATCAGCGTCTGGTTCGTGCTGAAGAGCTCCGTTCACGAAAGGATGCATAAGTACCTCTTCTGGGGAAAAAGATACCGATAGCCGCAAGCAAAAATAAAAACTCAATACAGTTTCTCCGCAGTTATCTCCTTTATCCTTTCGAAGTCCCTTAAGTTCTGAGTTATTACCTTGCATCTGGTCATGAATGACGTGGCCGCTATAACCGCATCCACAAGCGGCGATCCGTACTTTCTTCTAAAGTCACCTGCCACTCTAGCTATGCCCTCAGTCACGTCCATTTTATGGAATAACGAAAGCAATTCAAGCAGTTGGGCCCTCTCATCACCGTCCTCCGAATCCTTTCCAGCAAACAATTCCGCCTCAGTGAGTACCGATATGTACCCCACCATCGCGCCTTCCCTGATTCTTTCAATGAGGGCAGTAGCCTGTGGTACATTTCTAAGGTGGTCTACTATTATGCTTGTATCGATCACTGCTTCACTCATGCAACACCCTCTTTGTGCTTTTTTCTGATTCAAGGCGCACGCGCCTTACGTATTCAGACCCGCTTTCCTTTATTTTCCACATTCCTGCTGTCCTTTTCACTATATCCGTGTCGCGCTTCGCCCTCATGCTCTTCAACTTTTCATTTATCAACTTTGATAACGTCTTTGTTGTTCCGTACTTCTCTAAAGCTTCCTTCACCAAATCCCTATATACTTCAGTATCAAGATTAATAGTTGTTTTCACCATACCATCTCACCGTATATACGTTTATATGGTAAAATATAAGAAGCTTGCCCCCCCATCCGTCGCTGGACGTCTATACCTTATTTTCCATTGGTGCAAAATTGGGTGCGATAAGCACGAATAAAAATGCTTGTTTCTATTCTATACCATGGCTAGCAGGACCGAGCACGACGTGCTTGGCGACGTCAAGGTTGACTCCGGCGCCTACTACGGCTCAGAGACGCAGAGGTCAATCAACAACTTCCAGATCTCAGGCACGAGGATGCCTAACGAGCTGATTTACGCACTTGCCAAAGTGAAGATCGCTGCCGCGATAACTAACGTGAGGCTCGGCAAGCTGGACAAGAAGAGGGGCGACGCCATTGTCCGTGCAGCCAATGAGGTCATTTCGGGAAAGCTTGACGACCAGTTCGTGGTCGGGGTGTTCCAGGCCGGTGCTGGCACTAGCACAAACATGAACGTTAACGAGGTCATAGCCAACAGGGCGATAGAGCTCCTTCACGGGAAGAAGGGCGATTACAAGATCGTGCACCCGAACGACCACGTCAACATGTCGCAGTCAACCAACGACGCATTCCACAGCGCGATTCGCATCGCAACCTACATTTCAATCAATGATAAGCTAATCCCCTCAATAAAGGGACTTAACCAGGCGCTCTCGAGGAAGTCATCCGAGTTCGCAAAGGTGCTCAAGGTGGGGAGGACCCACCTTCAGGACGCGGTTCCGATGAGCCTGGGCCAGGAGTTCTCAGCCTTCGCCACCGCGATGTTCGTTGAGATGGAGCGAATGGAGCTCGCAAACAAAGAACTGAAGTATCTCCCACTCGGCGGAACGGCCATCGGAACAGGGATAAACGCGCCCAAGGGATACAGGCAGATGTGCATAAAGGAGATAAACCGGCTGACCGGCTGCAAGTTCGACAACGCGAAGAACTTCTTCTACGAGATACCAGACCAGACGACCGAGGCATTCGTGAGCGGCGCAATCAGAAACGTCGCGGTCGCGCTGAACAAGATAGCCAACGACCTCCGCCTTCTCACGTCCGGCCCCTCTACCGGTTTCAGCGACATAATACTTCCTGAGATACAGCCTGGCTCATCAATCATGCCCGGAAAGATAAATCCTAGCATACCTGAGATGGTCAACATGGTATGCTTTGAGGTGATGGGCAACGACGCCGCGGTGTCGAACTCTGCTCAGAACGGCCAGCTCCAGCTCAATGTTTTCACCCCGCTCATAGTATACAAGCTGCTTTACTCGATAGAGATACTCTCCAACGCAATCGACACGCTCTCGACCCGCTGCATAAAGGGAACAAGGGCTAACGAGAAGGTGCTGAAGGGCAGGATAGAGCACGACATGTCAATCGCCACCGCGCTCTCGCCCTACATCGGATACGCAAAGGCCGCGGAGATAGCCAGGAAGTCCTACCTCACGGGCAAGACCGTAAGGCAGATATGCCTTGAAGAGAGAGTAATGGACAGGGAGAAGCTGGACAGGCTGCTCGACCCGAAGAACCTTATCTGAGACGATTGAATGAACATACTACTGGGAATACCATTGGATACACAGCTTGCGGAGTACATAGCGAAGAAGAACTCTGAGAACGGTATGGTTATGTACGAGAGGAAGGTGGGCGACAAGCTCATCATAGGCATGGCTCCAACATCCATAGAAGAGAAGTTCTACGCACTGCCCGAGCTCCTTCTGCTTGCGGACCAGATAGTGCTGAGCACTAGGAACATCGACAAGCTGTTCGGCGAGGTGCTCATCGCCTGCACGCTACTCGACAAGCGCATCATACTCACAAAGGACAGCGACGTCAGCCAGATGATGAAGGGCATCGCGCTGCCAAACTCGGTCATGGCTGAGAAGGAGGAGCTCATCGAGTTGATAACCTCACACATGCCGCAGGTCGACCTGGCCGCTCCGGTCAAGGTCGCAATCGACAGGTGCTTCAACGTTAAGGGGATTGGCACTGTCGCTCTGGGCATAGTCACTAAGGGCACGCTCAAGACGCACGACACATTGCTCAACGACACAGGGAAGAAGATAACGGTCAGGTCGATACAGAGCCAGGACGTCGACGTGCACGAGGCGCACCCGGGAACAAGGGTCGGCCTTGCGCTGAAGGGCATAGAATCCGACGAGGCTGACAAGGGCGACATATTCTCGATAACACAGATAAAGAGGGCAAAGAAGGTCACTCTGGATTTCAAGGCGAGCGCGTTCGCGGGTGAGAAGATGGAGAAGGGCAAGCAGTACTGGCTCACATCCGGGTTCTCCTACGTGCGAGTGACGGTTGAGTCGATAGAGGGCAGCGTGCTAAAGGTAGACCTTGAGAAGCCAATCCAGTTGGAGAAGGGCGACAGGGTCCTCATAGCAAGGCAGAACGCCCCGAGGATATTCGCGGCCGGCACCGTGAGCGGAACCGAGTAGGTAATAGCATGAAGCCGAACGTCGTTATAATCGTCCTTGACACGATGAGGGCGGACACGTTCAAGAAGCTGGGCCAAAAGGGCGAGAGGCAGTTCAAGGAGATGGGATTCGTCCCGCTCGACACCTGCATATCCTCATCATCGTGGACTCTTCCATCGCACGCCTCGCTGTTCACCGGAATGTATCCCAAGGAGCACGGCGCGCACGAGACGAAGAAGGTCAAGTCGCTGGACATCGGAAGGATAAAGCTGATGCGCCCCACCCTAATAACCGACCTGAACGAGATGGGCTACAAGAGCTACGGCATCTCGGCCAACCCTTACATCCACCCAATCTACGGATTCAACGAGTTCTCATGGTTTAAGGAAGAATCATACTTCACCGACGTCTTCGGCAGCGTGTTCGAGATAGGCAAGGAGCTCAAGCCCTTGGTGGCCAAGTACAGGAACAGGCTTACTGAGAACACTTCCTCATCGACTGACACCATGATACAGCTCATGACAATGGTCGGCAAGGAGGATCCCGCCCTTCTGCTCAACATGATGGCGAGCGGCGCTCTGCTCACACCCATCGCGGCTATGAAGAAGCTCAAGGCCAAGTTCATAGACGGCTGGCCGATAGAGAAGGGGGGGAAGAACATAGTGAGGGAGCTGGAGGTCATGAACCTCAAAAGGCCGTTCGCGCTGTTTGTCAACCTTATGGAAGCTCACGACCCATACGTGGGGAAGAAGGAGCAGGACTTCAACTGGGCCACCCCGTTCCTCAAGCACAAGGTGAGCGACCAGCTGCTTGAGCGGTGGAAGTCGTTATACAATGTGGGCGCAGCGAAGGCGAGCGGCTACGCGCACAGCATAGTACGGGACATATTGGAAACCTACGGGGACAACACGCTCATAATCATAACATCAGATCACGGTCAAGGGTTGGGAGAGCACGGATTCGTGGGGCACGGGACATTCCTTTACGACGAGCTCGTCACTGTTCCGTTCCTGGTCAGGCTGCCGAAGGGGCAGGCCAAGCAGGGCAAGGGCTACATATCGCTCACGGCGGTGAGGGGGTTCATACTCGAGGGAATCAGGTCGGGTGAGTTCGACACCTCCCTGTTGTACTCAAAGGAGGTGTACGCTGAGAGCTACGGCGTGCCGTCCAACCTCACCGTCTCATCAAGCATAGACAAGGCCAAGCTAAGCAGGGCCGAGAGATACACAAAGAGGGCCTTCAGGTCAAGGTGAGTCAATGAAGAGAGTGCTCATACTCGATACACCATCAAGGTTCACGAGATTCGGCGGAGAGCAGAGGATAGCCGCGCTTCTCTACAAGGGGCTGGCTAAGAGGTTCAAGACATACTACCTCGGCTCCGAGACCGGCTTCCTCAGGGCTGACGCAAACACGTTCATAATTCCGCATGTGGAGGGAGGGAAGAAGTCAAGGGTCTACGACAACTTCCTGGTCAGGATGGCTTACTACACGATAATGATAAAGCGGCTGGGCCACCTGAAGGAGCACATGCCGCGTATCATAACGTGGCTGGAGAGCATAAAGCCGGACGTCATCATAGATAACTCCGTTCAGGACTACCGCCTCTCACTTCTGGTAAGGGAGACCGCGCCCAGGGCGAAGAGGATATACATAGACCACGGCAGCATCTCAACACTTAAGGAAGGATCAGTGCTGCACAGCCAGAACATACCGCTCAGCCTGGGGACCGGGATAAACGGCGTTACCCTCGAGTCGCTGAAGAGACAGTTCTTCTCATCGTACGACCTCTGTGTCGCGCTCAATATGGAGCAGCTTGAGCAGATGAGGCGCTACACGAGCAAGGTCGCCTACATACCCAACGGAATAGAGCTGCCCGCAAAGGTGGACAAGACCCTTATGGGCAGGGTAAGGGAGAGGTACGGAGTCGCCGAGAAGGACTTCGTTGTCATGAACATAGGAAGGATGTTCGATAGGCAGAAGAACATAAGCACGCTCATAAAGGCGTTCAGGACTGTTAAGGAGGGCGGAATAAAGCTGGTGCTCGTGGGCACCGGGCCCGACCTGCACAGCTTCATGGAGCTTGCGAAGGGCGATGACAGGATTATCTTCGTCGGCTCGCTGAGCGAGATGGAGATAAACGCAATGTACGAGATAGCTGACCTGTTCGTCCTGCCATCAATCTGGGAAGGATTGCCACTGACGCTGCTGGAGGCCGCCAACCACAAGCTACCGATCGCGATATCGAGGAACATCTACTTTGATGACTTCAAGAGGAAGCGGATAAGGCTGCACACGTTCGACCCTTACAGCACAGAGGAGATAAGGGACACAATCCTGGCGTACCTCAAGAGCGCGGCAAAGAGGAAGGCCGCACAAAGGGAGTCCGCAAGGATAAGCAAGGAGTTCAGCCTTGCGGCAATGCTTAAGATTTACATCGAAAAGATAGGAAAGCTGTAATCAGTCCAGCTTGCTAACGTACTTCTCTATCTTGTTGTACCTCTTGACCATAGCCAAGAAGTTGGCCTTCACATCTGCGGGGTCTACCTGAAGCCTTGCCACTCCTGTCTTGACCGCCGCCTCTGCAACCGCCTCCGCCACGTTCGCTGTCGCCTTTATCGCCATCTTCTTATCGTTAAAGTCCGGAACTATGTAGTCCCTCGAAAGCTGTGACTTCTTCACGGTCTTGGCTATAGCGTCTCCCGCAACCACCATCATCTCCATGCTCATCCTGCTTGACCTTGTGTCCAGCAGCCCCCTGAAGACTCCAGGGAAGGCGACCATGTTGTTCACCTGGTTTGGCACCCCGCTTACTCCCGTAGCCACTATCTCCACTCCCGCCGCTCTTGCGTCATCGTAAGTTATCTCTGGATCAGGATTGGCGAGGGCAAAGACTATCGGCTTCTCCGCCATCGACCTGATAATCTCGGTGGTGAACTCGCCCTTGCTTGATACGCCTATGAGCACATCCGCGCCCCTGGCAAGCTCCGCAAGGCTGCCCTTCACCATTCCTTTGTTAGTGTAATCGGCTATCTCCTCCTTCACAGTGTTCATGTGGCTGCCCCTGCCCTTGTATATGGCGCCCTCCCTGTCACAGGTTATTATGTTCCTCGCGCCAGCAAAGTAAAGCAGCTTCGATATCCCGTAGCCTGCCGAGCCGGCGCCGTTGATTACTATCTTTACCTGCCCCAGCCTCTTCCCCACCAGCTTCAGGGCGTTCTTCAGCCCCGCATACGCGACTATCCCCGTGCCGTAGCTGTCATCGTGAAAGATGGGTATCGGCAGATCCGCCTCAAGGGCCTTCAGCACGTTTATCGCCTTCGGCGTCTCAAGGTCCTCAAGGTTTATCGCCCCGTAAGTGGGCGCTATCATCCTTATGAACTTTATTATCTCCTGCTCGTCAGTTGAGGCGACCGCAATGGGCGTGGCATCAACGCCGCCGAACTTCTTCAGAAGCAGCGCCTTGCCCTCCATGACCGGCATCCCCGCCTCGGGGCCTATGTTGCCCAGCCCGAGTATGCGCGTGCCGTCAGTGACTATCGCTATCGAGTTGGCTCGGTTAGTGTACTCGTAAGAGAGCTCCTTGTCCTTGTTTATCTCCAAGCAGACGTAAGCAACGCCCGGAGTGTAGTACATCGATAGGTCCTTCGCTCCCTCTACGGCTACCTTGCCTATCGTCTCTATCTTGCCCTTCCTCCTCCTGTGGGCGCTTATAGAATCGTTCTTCAGAGCATTGTCAACGCTAGATGAATTTGAATCCATGTCCTCACATTCCGAATAAGATCAGCTAGAGCCTGCTTATGGTGCTGAGCACCGCATCCCTAGAGCTCCTGCATTTGAATGAGTATCCAGTCTTTTTAAGCTTATCTACGCTCAGCAAAAAGACCGGTATGTCGCCTGGCCAGCCCACCTGGCCGCCCGTGTATACTATCTCCGCGTGGGGCGCAAACCTGTCCCTTACTGCCTGGGCTATCTCACCCGCTGTTATCTGATCCTCTATGCCTATGTTGTAGATGTCGTTGTGCTCCGCGTTGGCGCAGACGTGGAGTATGGCATTGATGCAGTCGTCCAGCTCTATGTAGGACTTCTTCTGCTTCCCGTCCCCCAGCACCTCCAGCCTCGTGGGGTCCTTCTTCAGCTTCTCCGCGAGGTCGAATATTATGCCGTGGCCCGACGTCGGGCCTATCACGTTGGCCAGCCTGAATATGAAGAAGTTAAATCCGAATAGCTTGGAATAAGCAGTTATCTCCCCTTCTGCTGCAAGCTTTGCAGCTCCATAAAGTGAGACAGGCATCAGCGGGCCATAACTCTCTGGCGTTGGCTGAACTGGCGCATTGCCGTATACTGTGCTCGAAGAAGTGAATATTATATTCTTGGCGCCTCCCGCTCTCATGGCCTCAAGTACGTTGTATGTGCCTATTATGCCAGCATCCAGGTCAATGCGGGTGTTCCTTATCCCTATCCTGACGTCAGGATTTGCCGCAAGGTGAAATACGGTCTCCACGGCGTTATCCGTTATCGCTGATTTTAGGGCATCGCCATCCAATATGTCTCCCGTCACCAGCCTAAACTTACTGCCGTCCCCCAAGCTATCCAGCATCTTATTCCTGCCTGCAGATAAGTTGTCATAGCCTATTACTGTGCAGCCCATCTCTACGAGTTTCTTGGATAGCGCGCTGCCTATGAACCCGGTTGCACCGGTCACAAGGACGGTTCCTTTTATCGCAATCATCTAACTTCCCCTATCGTAACCATTACCCTTTTTTGGTATATATAAGTTACCAAAGATGAGTAAACTTCGAAAGATATAAATATTATAAACGGGCGAATACCCTTAATTCGGTGTAACCAATGTTCTCATGGCGCAAGCCAAAGGTTGACAACCCTGTGCAGAAGGATGTTCAAAGCGAACACCCAGAGCATCATGCCACCGCATTCGAGCGGGCGAACGACCAGCGGAAGGAGCTTTACTCCGGTGCCAGCGTGCTCTATGCCTCTATGAAGGACTTCAAGGAGCTCAAGGACTCGGAGATGTTTCCCTCCATCATAGAAGAGGCCAGAAACGCCAAGAAGATACTACAGGCACTTCCAGCTCTGGTGAGGTCAAGATCCACAGAGCTTCCTGACCTGATGGACGCAATCGGGCCGGCAGCGCAGATGGACCTGACCTACCTCAAGTTTGCCGGGTTTCCAAGGGAGAGCATCGATACTGTGGTCTATTTCTTCAACGGCTTCATGGAGCAGGGACAGAACGCCAAGTCGAGCGCAATAAACACCGGGAAGATGATTGTGGGCGGCACATTCGACTTTGCTGACGAGAAGCTGAAGAAGGACATATACGCATACATATTCGGGGGGGTATTCAGGTCCCACATAAAGGAGGTAGAGGTGCTTGGAGAGAAACCAACCCAGAGGGGATACAGCGGAAAGCTTCGCGACCTCAGGCAGGAGTGGGAGATTTCAAGGGATATAATGGACGCTCTCTGCGCCGCGGAGAAAAGCATGGCTGTCAAGTCGGCTCTTGCCTCAACATACAACGAGTACAACAACAAGCTGGACGAGGTAACGCGCGTCATAGAGACATTCAGGAACAGTCTGGAAAACGGGGTCCGCTAATCAGCAAAAGTTCTTATCCTTCAGCTTATGCTGTAGATGGCGCTCCTCCGCTGTAGAAGCCGCCGCTGTATCCCGGGAGCACACACCAGGAGTTTGTCATGGCCACAGGGTAGCTCGTTGTCTTTATCCATGTGCCAATGCCTGCTGCCGAGACCGGGGCGTAATACGCTGCGTTCTGGGCTCCCGACTGGCTCGAGCCGACGCAGTATATGTAATTTGCGTTTATGAAGCATCCGGCGTTTGATATCGGGACCGGGTAGCTCGTGGTCGGGGTCCAGCTGCTTATTCCATTCGGCGTGAGCACCGCGTAATAAGTCTCGTTCTGGGCGTCAGTTCCCGCCGTGCCCACGCAGTAAATGTAACCGTTCGCGACGTTGCATCCAGAGCTTATCTTCGCCACCGGGTAGTTGGTCGTCCTGACCCATGTGCCTACCGAGCCGTTGGTCTTGCTGAGGTTGGCGTAGTACGAGTGGTAGAACGGGTAGTTGCCCACCCCTATGCAGTAGAGCGTGTTGTTGTAGACGAGGCAGCTCACTCCGTGTCCCATCTCCGGGTAGCTCGCCGATGTGGTCCAGTTCACCACTCCTGTCCCTGAGAGCTTTGTGTAGTATACCTCTGACATCGCTCCGTATTGGGAGCCGACGCAGTAGAGGTATCCTTTGGAGGTTGAGCATCCCGCGTCATAAAGCGGTATCGGATATCCCTTGCTCTGGCTCCACGAGCCTATCCCCTGAGGCGATATTGGCGCGTAATAGGAGTTGGCGAAGTCGCTCTGGTTGGAGTTGAATGTTCCGACGCAGTATATCGAGTTGTTGTATATGTTGCATCCCGCAAGGGTGTGCGCCACAGGGTAAGCGGTTGTCAGCTTCCACTGCCCCAGCTGGCCGTTGGTGTAGATCGGGGCGAAGTAGCTCTGGTCCTGCTGCGGCGTTCCAGAGGTTCCCACGCAGTACGCGTAGTTGGAGACCGTCAGGTTGACCTGAGTTGTGGTCGTGGTCGATGACCCGCCACCAGGCGAGGCCGGCTTGCCGAGAAACACGAATGCCGCGGCAGCCGCAACTACCACTATGAGAATGACAACGCCAATGACCGCAGCTTTGTTCATATAGACCACAATTCGAAACCGCTGTATTTAAACTTTTGCACAACGCTTGTCGCGTCCGCGTATGGCGAGTATGCTATGAAGCCCGCCGGGGTCGCGCTCACGCTCGTTATCACCTTGCCGAACTGCATGAGGAGCCCTGAGCTTGTGCCCGCGTCATACGTTATCCAGAGGTAGCCCGAGAAGACGTTTCCCGCCTTAGCCGCAGCCTGGTCGCACTGGAATGTCAGCGTCTGGCTCTGGCCCGAGTCCACCACTATGTAGGACGGGCTTGTGTTCGTAAAGCCGGTTAGGTTCTCGCTGCACCCGGTGCCCGTTATCACTATCTGGCTGTAGACTATCTGTCCGAACTGCACCTTCACCACTCCCGTGGTGTTCATCGATGGGCTGCCGCATACGAATCCCGGCTGTGTGACGCAAGTGGGGCCGATAACCTTGGCTGGGTTGCCGAAAAGCTGTAGCAGCACCACCAGCACGACAACAGTTATGACAACGAGCCAGCCTATCATTATGAAGGTGGACTGCGACTTCTCACCACCCATCACTCCGGCCATATTTCATCACAATGAGTCCAATGGAACAGTATCCATAAGGAAGTAAGGTATTTAAATTCGCCCCAGCGTCGCCGGCACGGGAACAATGGTCGAATGCCGCAGTCGGCTTTTTAAGGATGCCGATTGTATTGTAGAACTGGTAATTGCAATGGCCTCAGACAACATACAGTTAGGCATTGGGATTGTGGTAATAATACTGGTGCTAGCATCAGTAGCCATACTTTCCAGCCAGATAAGCGCGCTTAAAGGCACGCAGACTCCGGTAGCCACCGTCCAGCCGAACAATGCTGGACTAGCGGCAAACGTCTCTGCAGTGCAGAGCCAGTTGAGCGCGATGCAGTCATGGCTGCTCAGCTCAAAGAACACGAGCCACCAGACGGGCGTCAGCATAGTGAACCTACAGGGGTTCGTCCTGCCGGCAAACTCGTCAAGGGTAGTTTATGACGTAGCGGGCCTCGGAGGGGCAGCGAACCTGGAATTCAACGCAAGGCTTGCGGTGAAGGGTGTAGCTCCTGGCCAGGTACAGCTTCAGTTCATCAACGCGAGCCAGCTCGCAGCGGGTACTGAGTCTTGGCTATCGGTGCCTACGCTCTCTAGCAACGGCCCTGCAGCGGGAACGTTCCCCGTCCAGGCGCTTGGTGACCTGCACAGCGACCAGTATGGCGTTGCAGCAGTGAGGATCGTAAACCTCAACCAGACGGCCAATGCGACGTTCATGAACGGCGACATGCTCAGCATAACGGTAAGCTGCATGACGCCACATGACCCGTGCTAAACGGGCTGAACTTTGGGGCGGCTTTCGCCCCTTCTTTTTCTTTTTTCTTCCTCAAGCTCCAAGCGTAAGCAAGCCAACACTCACGAATAAATATTACAGGGGCAGATAGCCTACTATGCTATTCTTGTCAGGGCAGTACGGCTCCGGGAAGACCACGCTCGCCAAGTCCCCCGTCCTCGTCAGGAACGGCTTCGTCAGCATAGACTCTGGTCCCCTGCTGAGAGAGGAGCACTTCACCGGAGTTGGCGCGGACAGGCTGGTCTCCACCGCGAAGCTCAAGGCGCTCGACTGCGCGAACCCCAACATGGTCGGCGAGGCGGTGGTCAGGGGCATAGGAAGGATGGCAAGGGCCGGCGAGCTTGACGAAGCACAGGAGATCATAGTAATCGGTCTAAGGACGATGCGAAGCGTGAGGTACCTAAGGCACAACATACAGTTCGGCAGCACCTCATTATCCTCTACATTATCCTCTAGGTCTGACTTGTTGTTCTACCTCGACGCCTCCCCCGACCTCCTTCGACAGAGGTACAACTCAAGGGAGGGCACGAACTTGAGCATGGAGAAGTTCTCAGACCTTCTCAGGGGCGACTTCCAGGAGGAGCTGGCCGAGATGAAGCAGAAGGCGGACTGCACGCTCGCAGCAAGCGCCAGCATCAAAGAGGTGGAGGGGCAGTTCCACCAGATACTAAGGAACCGCGGCTACATGATAAACTAGCCCTTTAAGCCTTGCGGAAAACCTTTATATATTGAAACCCACAGAGGATTTAGCAGGGTTTTGAGCTTAAATCTGGTTCACATGACCATGCCGATTCCGAACGACAAGAGGGCGCAGCCTATCACCATGACAAGGCAGCAGATGGAACAGCTGCTCAGCTCTCATCACGATGCCAACCTGAGGCAGTGCCATCTCTCGATACAAGATATCCAGGGACAGATAAAATCCGCGGAGTCGTACAAGTTCAAGAGCCTGGCCAAAAGGCTGAGGGGCAACATCGACAAGTACCGCTCTGAGATGGAGGGAATCATGGAGCAGGAAGCTCTTGACCACACATGCGCAGAGCTACTCAGGAAGAACGTCACATCCCACCGCGCCGAGGAGCTGATAATGGACTGGGTTCCAAGGATCGAGATGATAATGATCAAGGCCACGGCAAAGGAGCTCAAGGGAGGGCCCAGGCTCATATCCAACTACTCTTTCAGAGTGAGGCTCGACATACAGCCGAGCAGCATGGTTGAGGTGCTTGACGAGGCGCACAGGCAGCTTAGCCTAGCATTCGGCGGAGCCGGGTCGCTGAGGTTCGAGGACCGCGAGGCCCGCAGGTTTTCCAGCACCAAGTTTGCCGGTGAGCGGATAGGCTGGCTGATTACGGTAAAGGACAACGCGTATCTGCAGATCACCCTATATCCGGTGCTGAAGGACACCGCCGCAAGGCGAATGGCGGACATAGCCGCACTGGTAGCTCCATCACTGAGGGACAGGTATACTACAATGGAGCAGGAGATTCTTGCAAAGGCCATGCCGGTGCTCAACCAGGCTGGAGAGGGGCTGATAGAGCGGTACGAGGCGCCGGAATTCAATTAAGCAAAGAAAGAATGGTCCAAAATGATAACAAAGCAAAAGCTTGACGAGGCAAGCGAGTTCGCGCAGAGGATGCTGAGGAACCCCGAGGCCGCCTCAACCCTTATCCCTCTCGGAAAGAACGTGATGGCGATAAGCAGGGGGGTATGCATAAAGATGACGGACTCGGCCAGCGAGCTCGAGCTCCTCACAAAGCTTTACGAGATAGACCCAGTCCACACCGTAAAGCCACTATTTGCTGTTCTTGACGACAAAGGGAAGATGATCGGCTACGGGATGGAGAGGGTGACCATGACTCTTCACCAATTGCGCAGGGTCATGGACACGAGGATAGTTGAAACGTGGATGCCCGAGATAGAGGCCCAGATACGCGAGGCGGTTACAAACTACACCAGGGCGGGCTACGGGCACGGCGACCTCGCCGCTTGCAACGGCGGTATAGCCATAGGAGACAAGAACGAGCTGATAGTAAAGCTGTTCGACCCTCATAACCGGTCATCCAAGGAGCCGACATCGCCGCTCGGCACCGCATGGCTCAACACCACGGAGAAGGACTGCGACAAGATGATAATGGCGATACGGCCTGACAGGGTGTGATACTATGCAGATACGCGAACACGATATCAGTGCAGTCAAGCCACGTGCAAGCAGCCACGTCCAAATCACCGAATACATCAAGCTCCTCATTGACAAGGGGCTAATCGGAGACCCCGCAGCCAGGGGCGCAGCAAGGTACATCAGGCACGAGGCTCTAGCAATGCTGGGCACCCCGGGCTTCGACTTTGCGCTGCTGAACAACGGCATAAGGGTAAAGGTAACGGACGACACATCGGAGCTCAGCACCTTAACAAAGATGTACGAGGCGGATCCGGAACGTACCGTAAAGCCGCTCTTCTCAGTAAGGAACCCGAGCATCCCGAAAGGCAGCATGATAGCTTACGGAATGGAAGAGGCAAGGGGCATGACGCTTGACGAGCTGCTCAAGTCCGATGACTCGAAGATGCTCAGCGTAGTGATACCGCAAGTGATAGAGCAGCTTGAGGCCGTGGTGAGGAACTACCATGCCAAGGGAATCACGCACAACGACATAGACACACTCAACACGATGGTGGAGATAGACCGCAAGATGAAGGTGACGCTCAAGCTCCTGGATCCGAGGGTGCTGAAGCTTGCGCGCTCAGAGCTAGAGAACGCGGAGAACGAGAACGTGGCATCATTGGTCTGCTTGATGCGAGTAGTGCAGAGCTCAAGGTGCTAGTGCGCGGATTCTGAACAGAACGAATAAATTCGTAATGCATCAATTAAGTTAACTAGTCGAGTGGATTCATGCTTAAGACAAGAATGCTGGGTGAGGACAAGAAGTTCAACTTCGAGTTCTATAGCGGCTTCATAGACATACCGAAGGAGTACAGCTTCAAGGTTACTGGGGTGCACCACGCAGGCAGATCCTGGTCTGTAGCAGTTAACGGCGAGCTTGACAAGGACAGGATAATCTCATACGTTAACCCTCTCGCGCTAATACAGTTCAACAGGTATCTGGTGGAGAGCAACAGCAATCAGGCCATCGCCGTAACCAGCACAATCAGCTTTGGGGAGTACAGCTTCAGGAACTCGCTCCACTCGTTTGATAAGATAGGCGACTACGAATCGAGGCGAACGAGCAAGGAGGATGGAAACATAGACCGGAAGACTCAGCTCTTTTTCTGCAGAAAGGCAGTCGGTCAGGCAACCCTTGAGCTTAGGAGGTCGGGAGACCCTACCTATGTGGAAAACATACAGAAGTACATAAGCAAGCTGCGCGGAAGGATAAACGACCTCAGCTGGTAGCTCTTGCACAGCAGGTATAAATATCTCCTACTGCCCAGTAGGTATTGGGTGTATGGATGGAATCCAAGAAGATATCATCAAGGCTCGAGCTTGTAGGCACGTTCAAAAAGACCTTGGAGTCTACGGGATTCAAGGCAGAGCAGTACGAGTATCAGATGCAGCCCGGGGAGCTCCTGGACCGCGGATTCCTGCTCAACTCGGTCAACCAGATGCTGAGGGATGAGCTGACCACATCGGTGGCAAAGAGCATTGCATGGATTGACAAGGGCGTACCCTCCATACTAACGCATGTCTACAACGCGCATGGCTTTGCAAGGCTCTCGTTCAAGTTCGAGGCCGGTGATGAAATAAGGAAGAAGGTAGAGAAAAGATACGGGCGCGGGCACAAGCTCTACGACCAGACCCAGACATTTGTCAATATCCAGCTTCCATCTCTTGGCAGCGGGGCGGCACAGTATCTCACATATGACGGCAGGAACAAGCGGCTCGAGGCCAGGGTGGAGGGCTACCAAAAGGGCAACGACTCCGCGGCCACGGAGCAGATGTCGGGGTTCCTGGCGGAGATAGAGAAAGCCATAAACTGATTTTCGAGAGCAAACCCATAGATGGGTTTAAAAGGCTATCGGCCAAATACTGCCAACCTATTTATATTGAAACCGACGCTTATAACCTATCAAGGAAGGGTAAAATGAGCACCAGAGACAGGAATATAGGCGATTCAAAAGGGACTGACAGCAAGGAAAGGACAGTGCCAGCCCAGCCCAGCATACCCAAGAGAGAAGAGCCAAGGGACACTGACAGGACTAACGTATACGACGCCGTTTTCGTATTTGGCGATACCGACCTAAATAGAAGCGAGGCAAGGGCGCTTGCTGCTTCCAAGATTCAAACTAATCTTTACGTAGTGGTTGGGACTTCTAGGGAGCAGAAATACATGATAAAGACCCTGCTCAAGTCCAATTCCTCACCCAATGCAAATATCATGGACACGCAGCGCTCAGACTCTACTGCGGGGAATATTGAGGTATTCGATAAACTAACCTTTGCCCTGAGATTTGCTCAGGCTGACGGTTGGGAAACTGGAAAGGTAAAAATCCCGCTTCGCGTGCTGGTGGTCTCTCACACGCCGCATGCGGCACGTTTGGAGAAGAATTACATAAAGGAGGCTCCAGACATGGTCGTGGAGTACATGCGGCTCACCGAGAACTCCATAAGGAGGGTCATGGAGCACAAACTCCAGGAGCTGATAGGGGACAAGGTGCCAAACGACAATTTTATCGTAAAACTTATAAATTCAGGAAGGGAGAGGTTCAAGGATAGCATACAGAAGGAATGAATTGTGATAATATGGCAACCAAGAGCACTACAAATGCTGTTCTGACGCATAAGGTGAGCCAGAAGGATACCGAAAGTTTCCTTAAGGAAAAGAAGAGCATCAGCGAGCTGCTTGAATCCTACCATGCGAAGTTGAAGAAGGGGGGAGTAAGCAGGAAGGACAGGGTAGACGGGCTGAACGAGTACTCAAGGCAGCTTCTTGACGCCAAGATAGAAGGGAGCGGAAGGCTCTATCACGGGATGTGGTTCCACTCTCGCGGTCACCTGGTTGCCTATGTGGACGAGCGAGAGAACGGCAAGAGGACCTTCAGCAAGCGGATGTACCCCACCGGCGAGTCGCTGGTGCCAAGGCAGGTCTCGCTGAGCGCAGACAGGGCGGTCTCCGAGGAGTTCGCGAAGGTTCACAACGGGCCCGATGAGAGCCTCAACATAGGGGTTGTTTTCACGTTTAACGCAAGGAGGGTCAGGTACGAGCACATAATGAGGGTCGACAACATGATACGCGCCCTGTTTGAGCATCCCGATGCCGAGTCGTTCAAGTTCGTTGACGAGCAGGAGGTTAGGGTCAAGGGAATGGACAAGGACGCGATAGCAAAGGTGGAGGTATACGACGAGGGCAGGCTGATACTCACCTTCAAGTCATTCCCATCCGCCGTCGAACTGAAGAAGAAGCTACTGTGAACTACTGATCCAATGACTCTCAAAAACCATCCGACTCTTGGCACTGACACAATCAGCCTTAGGGGAGACTCATTAAGGCCTTCAGGTGCGGATATCGAGGCATTCATCAGGGGCGACAGGAAGCTGACAGATACTCTTTTCGACCTTTCGCTAAAGCTTCACGGTCTGCCCGAGGAACAGCGCTCTGCAGCGATAAGCGGATACCGCAACGAACTCATTGGTGCGAAGATATCGCGCACTAACCTGCTCTACACCGGAAGGTGGTTCATGGGCATGGAGGAAATTGTCGCTTTCGCGGACGAGTTCAACAACGGGGAGAGGCGGATGAGCAAGGCACTGTTCACACAGACTGCGCCTTTGCTCCCGAAGAGGGTATCCCTTACCGCGAGCAGGGAAGTGGCCGAGGCCTTTGCAGCTTACGGAGACATCAAGGCTGACGTGAGGCAGTTCGGCGTAGTGCTCGCCCTTGACGCGCGCAAGGTGGAGTACTACCACATTGACACTTATATCGTGCAGGCTGGGTTGAGGAACAACCCTAATGCCGTTGCAATGCACTGGGCCGATGAAGAGGAGGTCAGGGTCAATGGATTAAGGAAGGAGTCCGTGATAGGGGTCGACATACACAAAAATGGAACTTCGATTCTATCCTCCAACTCTTTTCCATCCGAGCACGCACTTATGGCGCGAATCAACGCCATTGTCGGCAAGTGACATCATGACCGAGACGCAGGAACTGATGGGCTGGAAGGGCAAGTCTGCCTTCGATGACCTTCTGAAGAAGTAATCTGCAAGGTATAAATATTAGGAAAAACAGCAAAAGTACTGAGAATAAGTGGGAAACATGGCAACAAAGAAGCTTGTGGCTGAGGGTATACCTGCAGGGGAGGACAACCTGCTGGACGAGGCCCACCAGATCAAGACCTTTATACAGAACGATGGCTATCAGGACATAATGCACAACATCGAGCAGCTGCATGACTTCAGGGCTGACATGGACAAGACCAAGCATACAACAAAGACGGTCCAGGGATGGAAGAGGGGCATCTCTGACTACATAAGGAAGGAACTGCACCGCAGATGAGCGCATGGGCAAGAGCATCACCGAGCAGGAGAAGAAGGACTACTTCCAGGAGTCGCTGAGAGTCCCTGACAGCTGCATGAAGGGAGCAGCTCTGGCTGCGGAGAGATTCATAGACAAGGGTATGCTCCAAGACGCTGTCAACTGCTACGCAAGGGCAAGGCTGAAGGCCAAGGAGTGCGGAGACATCTCAAGGGCTCACCTGCAGAAGGAGAGCAAGACCGAGTCGGAGTACAGGAAGCTGGAAGCGCAGTACACCACGTTGATGATGGACCTGAGGTTCAAGATGATGGGCTCCGTGCCTACTTCTCTGGCGCTTGTGCCGGCCCCCAAGAACGAGATCATCCCGGTTAATGCGGGAAGGATGTCGATAGTGATAAGGAAGGCGGAGACGGCTTGATTCGAGGTATATAAATGGATAATTTCAAGAAAAACCACGAAGGAACCAGCACCCACAATAATGGGCTGAGCTGGCACGAGGCCAAGAGGCTCGAAAGGGAGATAATACAAGGCAGGCTCAACAATCACGGTAACCATCAACACAGACTGTACGGATTCCACGCATGGGAGGGAAAACCGCAGGGTGCAAATGCCCAGAGGTACAATGATGTGCTTCTCGATGTCTCTACATACTCGCCAGCGCTTGTAGCCAAGCTCACCGAGAGGGGCGTAAGCGTAATATTCTTGGGCCACGACTCCAAGTTCACTGCGGTAATGTCATACGTGCTGGCGAACAACGGAATCGTCCTTGTAACAAAAAACAAGGATCTGGACGGCCAGTTGCCGCATGCCAAGTCTTTATACCTGGAAAATTACAAGAACTTCGAGGAAGTAAGCAAAACTGTAATCCTATTCGCAAAGGAGCTGCCGCAGGTCCTATCTGCTCCCACCATCCCCGAGCCGAAGTCCAATCCGGTAGTGCCTAAGAAGGTAATACCTCCTACTTGGCATGGCGATATACCATATTGCGAATCAGAAATAACCGGAGCAAATGTAGTAGTGAGCAGTGGGAAAGCAGGCCACACCCCATCAATGGTCAATGAAGATACGGTGGACTATTCTTCAATAATAGTCCCATCAATAGTCAAGTTGACCAACGGTGCAGTTGAGCTATCAAGAACGGAGATGGAAGGAGTATGGGATGCAAAGACAGTTACCGCAAGCAAGCACAACGCAAAGATATTCATTAGGGATCCAGCAGGCACGATAGTGTCGATAGGTGCTGGACCCACGGATCCCGTCTCGAGAGCGCTAGATGGCAAGGATGGCGTATATACTATATCGCTTGACAAGTCAATCAACTATCTTCGTTTCCTTAGGGAGCGAATAGGAGGCGAGAATATGCAGCATGGGTATATAGTAGCAGACTCAATGCACCTGCCTTTCAGGGGGGAATCCGTAGATACTGCAGCATCAACCTATTTATTCGAAAAGCTAAATGGTAAGGCGCTGGCGCTTTCCCTGCTTGAAGCAAGGAGGATATCAAAGCGAAACCTCTATCTTGAACTGGCTCCATCTCAGGGTAACAAAAAGTTCGAGAGTGTCAGGTTCTTAATGGAGCTATGTGGCTTTAACAATACAAAGTCGCTTCGACACAGGGTAAGTTTCAGCAACGGCAATTCTGCACAATCCTATATCTTCACCGCAGATTCAAAGGGCAACCTTTTCAAGGGTGAGCTAATTAGGAAGGCTTGCGACTTAGGTACTCCTAGCAACTGCTCTGATGATGTTATAAAAATGGAGAGGATGCTCACGGCAGACTACCAGAGGTACCGCAACATGAACAGGTACTTCATGACAGTAGCAGAGAACATTCATGCGCTTATAGACCGAATGTACGAGCTAGGGGACGCTACCGACAAATTTACCTTTAACCTAATTCTCTCTGCAAAGGGGAGGAGTTCATTTACCGTAAGATTCAATCCCGTTGCCAAGGGCGCCCCTGAAAGAATCGATGCAGAGAAGCTCAAAAAGGAGCTAGAGATACATAAAGTTGAACACACTATAATCCCGGCACATAAAGGGGCGATAACCGTCAACATAATTAAGGTGCCAGAGCACACGATTTGGCTTATGGAGCTCATAAGAACCGCCCCGGCGAAGCTTATGGACGCGGCAAAGGCGGTGGCTATGGAAAGTATATACAATGGTATTGACACAGAGGAACGAATGCAACTTCTTGACACCAGGGGATATTGGGGGGAGGATTAACGATGACTGCTAAGCGGGTGATAAGATGAGCTGCTACGCCGAGATAAAGAAGAAAGAGGCAAAGAGATACGATGGCATCAAGACGGAATTCAACTCGATGCGCGATTTCTACAAGGAGTCTGCCAGGGGCCTCGTAAGGAACCTGCTCTTCACAGACGCCTACTTCACCAAGGACCCATTTTCAATGGGTCTGGAGGAAAGCAAACTGGTGGCACAGGCCGCGAAACAGACCTGCGGAAAGGACACATGGGGTGTAGTAAAGGACTCGAAGATAGCTGTCATCGGCGCGGCCCTCTCACTTGTGGGAGACAAGAGCGCAAAGGTGGATGTAGTAATCAATTCCCGTACCTCAGAAAGGCATAGGCTCTACAGGCTAAGTGAAACCGCAATGAAGGAGGAAGTATCCAACCTTCACCGCCTGACGGGCAACATGCATCTTATCAGATAAGAAGCAAATACTACTTCTTCGCCTGTATGCTCACTACCTTCACATTGAAGATGAGCGTCTGGCCTGCGAGCGAGGGGTTGAAGTCTATCGTCACGTTGGTCTTGTTGAGCGAGGTTACCACTCCCGTCTGTCCGCCGCTTGACTGCAGCCTTGTGCCCACAGAGACGCTGAGGTTGCCCAGCTGCGATATCGGAAACGTGACCACCAGAGCGGGGTTGACGTTTCCATATGCCTCCGCAGGAGGCAGCGTGAGCGTCTTGTTCTCGTTAAGCTTCATTCCCACGACCCCCTGGTCGAAGCCCTGGATCATCTCACCGGCTCCCACCGTGAAATTAAGGGGCGTCTTTCCCACGTTGGAATCGAACACCGTCCCGTTGGTCAGCGTGCCCGTATAGTAAACGCTTACGTTGTCCCCTACCGCTACCGTAGCCGCAGATGCGCTGTTTGATGCCACATATACCACTCCTATGATGATTACAATCGCTATTATGACTCCGATGGCGTAGATGGGCTTTATCCCCCCTCCCTTTGGCTTGGGCGCCTCCTTGTGCTGGTGTGCCTCTCCGCTGTGTGAGTGGGCGTGCCCTTCAGCATGCACATGCCCTTCCGCGTGGTGGTGCTCCTCGTTCGCCATCTTATCAACTCTTTATTGCAAAAACCAGCATTTAAGGCTTTGCATTTTTACCTATTTACGTCAAATGACCGCAGTATAGGAAAGTTTATATATGTATATTCCCACAATAATAGTGGGAATTATATGGTGATGGTTAAACTGGATCAGAAGATGAGGATAAGGCTGCCCAAGCGGGTGAGCAAGGAGCTTGGGCTGAAGGGCAGGGAATCGCTGGAGATGACGGTAAAGGACGGTAAAATAGAGCTTAGCATGCCAAAAAAGGGCAATCTGTCGGGCAGCTTGGTACTAAGGGATATGGTAGAGAGACCCATGCACTCAAAGATAAAGATAACCAGTGAGCTTCTTGAGAAATGGGAGGACGAGATGTGGATGCCATGATAATCGTAGATTCCAACATCTTCATATTCGGTGAGACCGTAGAGGCACCCGAGCGCGAGATGGCGATGGCTAGATACGGAGAAGCGATAGAAAAAGGCAGCGTGGGGGTGAACGTCATAATATTATCAGAGGTATTCCACAAATCGCGCCTCATTGGGGGTAGGGAGGGCGCGGCATTGAGGATAAGGGACATCCTTAACGAGCCGGCCATGGAACTCCTCGAATTAACCGCAGAGACCATAATGCGGGCGGCTAATTTAGCGAGGGACTTTCAGATGAGGATAAACGACGCCCTTATCGCCCAGCAGGCGATTGAGACCGGCGCTTCCATTCTCACTGACAACGTGAAGGATTTCAGGAAGATAAGGTCAATCAAGATAATCCCGCTAAGGAATGGTTCGGCATCAGCAGAACAATAATGAGTTTTAATTACTCCCTCCCTTTATTCTCTGATGACCCCACGGGAAATAGTAAGGTTACGTCTAGCCAACCAGCATATCACCGGCCAGCCGCTGGCATCGCCTTCTGCTGTGGTCTCCTCGCTTGGCGCTGTGCAGGCCCAGGACTACCCCGCCTCGCTCTGGGCGATAGGCCTGCGCTGCAAGGGTGCAACTAGGTCGGACGTTGAGGCTGCAATAGTGGAGAGGAAGATAGTGCGCACATGGCCGATGAGGCACACGTTGCACTTCGTGCCTCCGGAGCTTGTGCGTGCGATGCTCAGCATTTATCCGGAGAAGGACATACCGAACTACCAGAAGAACAACGGGCTCACAGACAAGATACTAGAGAAGGGGCTCAAGCTCGTTGCCAACGCGTTCAAGGAGAAAGAGCAGCTGACATACAAGGAGATGCACCAGGCGTTGGAGCACACCGGAATCCCCGCGATGGACAAGACTGATGTGCAGGCGCACATAATAAGGAAGGCTGGCCGCAAGGGCATAATCTGCTTCGGCTCGCACCAAGGGAAGCTGCCCACCTTCGCGCTCCTTGATGAGTGGGTGCCCAGGGCAAGGCCAATGGGAAAGGAGGTAATACTCAAGGAGATGGCAGAGCGATACTTCACCAGTCACGGTCCCGCAACGCTGAAGGACTTCGTATGGTGGTCCGGAGTGAAGGTGTCTGATGCAAGAATTGGCATAGGAAAGGCATCCGGGCTCACCGAGTTGGAGATTGGCGGCAAGGCGCACTACATGCGGAGCAGGATGCCTAAGCCAAGGGATAGCTCCGGCGTGTACCTCCTTCCGGCGTTCGATGAGTATCTCATAAGCTACACGGACAGGTCTGCCATGCTGGGCAATGAGGAGACCCAGAGGATACTCAAGAGTGGCAAGATCGTATTCACGCACAGCAACGGCATATTCCTGCCAATCATAGTGATAGACGGCCAGGTAGTAGGGACATGGAACAGGAAGCAGGAGAAGGCAAGGCTGGTAGTTGGGCTGAAGCCGTTCGTAAGGCTGACAAAGGAGCAGATGAGCGGGATAAAGGAACGAGTTGCTGATTACGGAAGGTTCATGGAGTGCGATGCGGTCCTCAAGCCGTAGCGAATGCGGGCCGCGCCAAAATGTCGGTATTCTGTATTCAAAATGTATACAAACGTAATACATATATATCTTTTCATTCATAATAGCATCGTGATTGCGTGGCCGAAAACTCAGAGGTAATTACGATAAGGGTCCCCAAGGGGACAAAGGCAGCAATGAAGCGGGCAAATATCAACCTAAGCGAGGACGTCAGGGGCTACCTTGAGGCCAAGTCGAAATCATTGAGGCTGAATCAGCTGCTTCCAGAGCTCAGGAGGCGGGCGCTCAAGATAAAAGTAAGCGGGGACAGCTCTCAGATAATAAGGCAGTACCGTGATGCCAGATGATGGTTGTAGATGCCAACTCCATAGTGAAGTTGGCAATAATGGAGGAGAACTCGGAGGCGGCCTTCAAGGCCATCGGGGCAGAGACATCAAGAAGGGAGCCTATCCTTGCTCCTGACATAGTGATGGCTGAGGCGCTCAACGCATTATGGGTCAATTTCGCCAAGAAGAAAAGGATAACCGCGGAGCAGCTGGATCAGGCAGAGGCCGCTGTAGTGGCCGTGATTGAGGAATTGAGGATAATACCGACAATAGAGCTGGAGAGCGTAGCCATGCGGATATCCAGGGACCACGGCCTAACCGTATACGACTCATTGTACGCAGCTGCTGGCTTGATGAACGATGTACCGCTCCTGACCTTCGATGAGAAAATCCGGAATAAGGCGAAGGCGATAGGGATTGCGCTTGTGGAATACGAGTGATTGCCTTCCGACGGCGCGAATCAGCGTCCGCCCTTCTCCGACTCGTGCATCGCCTTGTCAAGCTCCTTCGCCATCTCAAGTATCTTTGTGCCGCGTTCTGTGACCTCATAGCCGACTATCTTCCTTCCGCCCTCAGAGCGCATCACCTTCTCCTCCAGCACCTTCACCATCACCAGCTCCCTCAGCCTCTTTGACACAGTTGCAGAGCTGAGCTTCCTCTTGCCTATCTCGATCTCTGTGAACTCCTTGAAGGACCTCGGTCCCTTGGATGCCAGCTGTATGATCTCCAGGGTGCCTCTTGAAAGCGTCATATCAATGCACGACACAAATATTTCGGCGAATCGGCTTATTAAACTATCCTTTCACAACCCTACTTTTCTTTACTAATCTAAAGCTGAGCAGCAGCATAGTGAAAAAACCATCGCTTGGGAGAAAGTAACTTCAGCACCCTTAAATAGCTTGGCGCCGCCATATACCCTGTAACGATTTGGTGAAACCAATGAAAACAAACATATTAGCCCTGTTCAGCATGGCATTCACAGTGCTCATGCTGGGCGCGGGACAGCTCGCCTTTGCGGCACCGATGGCAATGCCCACGGCAAACGCAACCGCAAGCGGAGGATTCCTCAACTCTGGAGTGGTCACATTCCAGTATACTGCAAACTACACCTGCAACCCTGCGCAGTCGCTGCAATTCAACACGACTGAGGCTAGGACCGCAGGCAACCTGACCCAGTGCGGCGTCGGGGCAACAAGCAACACGACAGGAGCTTACCCATTGTGGGTAGCCATACCTGCCTATGCCGGGCTGTCTATCTTTGGACTGCCGGTACTCGGTGCCACAAGCCAGGGCTTCCCTACCTACCAGAACAACACGATAGTCACGGACTGCGGAGCGGGTCTCTCAAGCTCTGCCTGCCCGATGCACCCTGCGCTTCTCTACTCCCCGGTATTCACCGCGGTCGAGCAGCACATAAACGCAACCAAGACCACGTGGTTCGGCCTGCCTGAGGGCGTACTGCCTACGCCTGCGCACAGCCACATAGTTGCAAGCGACTATGGAGGAGCAAACGTCCCATGGTACGTGATAGGAGTTCTGGTCCTGGACCCGAACATCATGCCTAACGCGACAACGGGAACATGCACACAGGTGATCGCATCCAACCTGACTAACGCGACGGGCAACTGCCTGACATCCTACGCGGCGTTGCAGAGGGCGCTCACAACACAGAGCAACGACGTTGCCGTGGCTAACGCGGGCAACCCGATATATCAGACACTGGCTGGCAACAAGACCATCTCGGTGCAGGTGATAGTCCCGGGGGCCCCCGTAGTCACCATGCTGGCGAACGCCAACACCAACCTTGACATACCCTTCGTAATCAAGGATGTGGACTACTATACGAGCCTTCTGGCTCCTATAGTGACCACCATTCTGCCTACGCCCACTACCGTGCCTGCAGCACCCACAACTGTGGCTGCCAACACGAGCGGCGGACATAGCATGATGGGGGGAATGAGCACGGCCGCATGGGCGATCGCGATAGTCGTAGTGATTATCGTGGTAGTCGCAGTCGCCTACATGGCAAAGATGAGGATGAGGAAGAAGTAATTCTTCCCTTCCTTTTTTTTCTTTTTTCTTTCTTTTCCTTCTTTTTTTGTTTTTAGATGATTAGCATAGCATTTAGGCTATGAGAGCGCCTTGAGAAGTAGGCTGCAGCGCTCCGCGGACCCTTTGGAAAGATGCGGCGCTGCCATCTTCACGTATCTGCGCAGCTTCGCCCTGTCGAGCTTCTTCATTATCTCGGGCAGGATATCATCGCTCATCTGGTAGCCCAATACGGCAATGTCAAGCACTGTCTTTTCAAGGTCCGACACCGGAACCCAGAACTTTCCGTATCTCAGGAGCTCGTAGCCGAACATGAGCTCCTTCGGAATCCGCTGCACCCTGTAGTTCCTTCCCTTGAAATCCCTTACGCCGGTCCTTACGTTTCTGGGGGTCATCACCACGAAGTTGGCACCCTGACCCGAGATACCCCTAAGCCATAGTGCGCTCTCAAGTCCATAGTAGAAAGGCTGAAAGGCGAAGCCAGCGGCTGCCACATCGTCACTGAAGGTGTACACTCCCCGCGTTATCCTTGATATGCTCCCTTTTTTCATCAGGTTGTGGAGCATGAGATAAAGATAATCGGCTGAGATGCCGCTGCCCTTGAGCGCCATACTCACGTCTTTTGCGGTGAACACCGGGTACTCCGCCTTTGAGAATGTCTCAACCATCTCCTTCATATGCCTCATTCAATCCGCCTTGCCACAGATTGAGGCCTTCATGGTCTCGAACGTAGGAGCCACGCCAATGTAGACAAGGTCTACCAGCTTCGCCTCATCGATGGGTCTCTCGATGAGCTTCGAGAACGATTTAAGCGCCTTGATGGATTTGGCATCCAGCTTCTCGTTGTTGAGTAGGTGGTATATGTCATAGAGATCCCTGACATACCTCCTGCTCTGGTAGGTGGCTATCTTCTCCATGATAAAGCCGTTGGCAGACAGGGTGTTTATCGGCAACCTTGTGCCGTCGGAGCGCGTGTACTCCCTTTGGACATGCGCAAGCCCTTTGGGCGGTAGCATAGCCTCCAGTTTTGACCGCGCAAAATCGTCATAGTACTCCAGAATCCTGTTGCTGTGCTTTGAGTACTCCAGCTTCACGCCCCTCTTGGACAGCGCCCATGTGAGCTCGTTGGATAACCGCTTCACCTGTGCATCAGTGGCGTACATGTCTATGTCCTCGGAGAACCTGTTGCCACCATAGCACCTCCATACTGCTGTGCCACCGTGCATCACAAGGCTGAGGTCGATGTTGAAGAGCGCCTCTACTACCCTGTCCTGCAATCGGGCCAGTGCCACCTGCCCCTCGGTCTTGAGGCTGAGCTCTATCGGGTCTGCCATTAGATTACCTAACTTATATTATACTATAAGTTACGTATAATATAAAAAGCTTATGTACCTGAGCCACGGCTGACCGTGAAACAACTTGAAAACAATAAGAATAAGGGGGCCGCATCGCTGCGGCCCAAGTTTACCTACTTAAATCTTCTTGACGTTCTTTGCGCGTGGTCCGCGGTCTCCCGCTTCCACTTCGTACTCAACTGAGTCGCCCGGGGCAAGAGTTGCTCCTCCCTCGACCGATGTGCTGTGTACGTACACGTCCTTCCCGTCCTCGCCGGTTATGAATCCAAAGCCTCTCTCGGCATTGAACATCTTCACTTTTCCCTTCATGGTATCACTTTACAATAATCATTAGACAGCAGGGTTTATACTCCTTTGCTTTGGCTCCCCCGATAGCCGGCGCAAGAAAAAGCATAAATATCTGATGGACCGTAGAATGTAAAAGGCGAAGAGATGTCTGAGACAACGCAAGCCGCGGCCAAGGTAGTAATGCTGAAGGATACGAATCCAATGTTCCTGGAGATGAACAGGGCGGTGGCAAGAGCGATATATTTGGAGAAGGGATCGGACCACATCGGCGCGGCGAAGGAGTACAACAAGGCTAGCGAGATCGCAATGGCACTGTCGGAGCACTACAAGGCTGCAGGACAGCTCATTATAGGGGCGATAGACAGGTCAGACTGGGTAATGATGAAGGGATACAAGAACAAGGCCGGCGTTTACGCGGGCAAGGCGAGGGAGGCGGAGGCTGCCTCCAAGCTCAGGACCTGACCGCCAAACAAAGCGCGCTAGTACGGCGACTCGAGCTTACCGTCAAGCGCCGCGTCCCTGTTCCTCCTAACGAAGTTCGTCACAGAGGCTTTGGTGTGCGAGTCATAGTGCTTAAGGTACCTGTCCAGCTTTGCAGGGTCAATTGCCTTGAGCAGCCCGGACCAGTCCTGGATGGGCAGCCTTACCCTGAAGTAGAACAGGTCTATGAGCGTCTTCTCCGGATCCGACACGGGTATGGAGAGGCTGCCGTACCTCACGGTATCGAAGCCGAAAAGATATTTTGTGGGAATGTGGTGCACCAACACAACCGGGCCGTCTTTGCCAAAGACATTCGTTCTAGAGACGCTGACTGTTTTTGTGGTGATTATATCGGGCCTGGTATTCTGCGTCCACATATCCCTTATTGACATCGCAGAGAGCAGGCCGTAGTAGAAGGGCCTGAATGCGAAACCTGATACCATCGAATCTCGCACCACGCTGTAACGGCCCTTGCGTATGGCGAATATCCTTCCGGTTGACTTGAGGTGCGAGAGGGTCCTTGAGAGCACATTTGCGCTGTGGCTGCCACCGAAGCGCAGCCTTACGTCCCTGTAGGTGAACGCGGGGTATTGCGAGAACGCAGCCATTATGGAATCGGTAAGTGTCACTGTCCGCACCACGCCCTTATCCTCAGCAGCATGAACTCCAGGGTTGGAGCCTTGCCGTTAAGTATCAAGCTCTCAAGGCTCCTTATGTTCGCAGGAGGGCTTGCCTCTATGGCATCCGCAAGTGCGAGTAGCCTTGCCGCAACCGATGGGTCGTCATTTTTAACTACGGTGGTGAGGAAGTAAATATCATAGAGATCCTGCACCTCCGGCTGCTTCAAATCGCTCCTGTTGCGCATCTTGTCATCATAAGCATCCATCTTCTCCCCGAGGAGCTCGCCAGGCAGAAGCGCGCTCACCACAATCTTGCTGCCATCAGTCCTGGTATACTCGGCAGGGGAGCCGCTCCTGTAATCCAGATTCACGTCCACCTTCATCTTGGATGCCCCCTCCACTATGAACTGCATTGTGTTAGTCTTGTTGTTGTGCTTGCTCACCTTAATCACAAGTCCCTTGCGTTGGAAGAAGTCAATGAAGCTCCTGTAGGTGGCGCTGTAATCGGCCTTCCCCGCCTTGTAATAGAAGTCTATGTCCTTCGAGAACCTGTTGCCTCCGTAGCACCTCCATATGCAGGTGCCCCCGTGGAACACAAGGTCCCCGTACTCCTCATAGAGAAGATCCATGAGCAGATCCTCCATCTTCGCCTTATCCATCTGGTCCCTGTCAGCTATCTCCATATGCCCACCACTTCATCTTACGCCTTATTTGATAACTAATGTTGATTACATATTATTGTAAGGAAAGCTATTTATATCTTTTGGTCAACTCCGTTTAATTACATATTTATGTAATAATCGTTAGTTGTAAAAATAAGCTGGGTGGAGGGCAAAAACAAAGAACCTAACTCAGTATCCTGGCCTCTTCCTTGTTCATCTACACCCTTATATGATAATTACTATAACATCATAGTTAATTGGATATAGCTTTTGGTGACTCCGTTTTATCGTATGTTTATGCAATAATCGTCAGTCGTAAAAACCGAGGAAGAGAGTAAAAACAGGCATTTGCGATAGGTTGACCATGGAACTTAATGAGGCAACTAGCCCGTCCGCTTGAACAGCAGGTCGCTTATCGGTCCCCCTAACGCACTCCTTTTCAGCCTCCTTGCGGCCACGACCCTTATAGTGAGGTAAGTGAAGATCACGCTTAGGAACACGGCCACGTTGGTGACCACGCGCCCGAGCACAGGGACCCCAAGCCCGTTCTGGAGGGAATCTGCAACGAGGTCGATAGTGAAGACTACCACGAACATCGCCAGCTCTATGCCGTACCGTTTCAGCGCCATGGTTACTCTTGCCAGCAAGGTTTTAATAGCGATTGGGAACAAGGCAAGGGTATGTCGTAATTGGTCACTTCCTTTTGTGAATAATTTTCTTCTTAGGATACGCATATCGAACTCCGATGCAGAATACTGTACTGCCGGCTATTAGCGCATACAGTCCAATCCATAGATTGGCAGCAACCCCAACAACACCACCAGCAATTAAAGCTATCCCAAGTTGTATCATCCAGCCTCCGAATGCTTTATGTGTTTGGACAGAATTAGGATATGCGGGCAAGTTTACCAACTAAGTTTAACGTCAAACTAACCTACTATGATGAACTGTTACTGCCAGTTTATTGCACCATACTTAAGGTTGGTTGTCGTTTTTCTTTTCGAAAAGCTTCTTCGCAAGCAGCGCACCTAGAAGTAGTACGATACCTACTCCTACTAGACCTGCTGCGTCGGAATTTGCTCTGCGCATATACTTCTAATGTTGATTTACCTTTAAATATATTTTGTACAGATTTGTATCTGACGTAATAGTGACTGTAGAGTTGATATGAGGCGATCTGCAGCGAACCACATAGCAAGCGCAATTGAGGGCAAGGCGGACTGGTTTCTGGATATGATGGAGGCGGGAGGTTTGGGCTAAAAAATGATGAGTTATATATCGAAAATATCCGCTAAAATTTAATTTACTATAAATGATAGATATTTAAAAGTTTACTTTGTACACTTATAAGGGTAATATGGCTAGTATACTTGCTTCTTTTATTAAGCTACTTAATGAAACAAATGGCTACAGACTAGACTTATCTAAAAGCGGATTTGATAGTAGGTTACGATTGCAGAAGTATGTTTTTTTAGCAGAGACATTAGGGATAAATATAGGTTATAAGTTTAATCTCTATCTTTACGGCCCATATTCTATTGGACTAGCTAAAGCATATTATAATATTACAAAAGACGAAATTGACGCTAGTAGCAACTTACATGATACATTTGATACTGATACTTTTCTAAGTCTTATAGCTGATAAAGACTCTATGTGGCTAGAAGCAGCCGCAACTCTAAAGAGCATATATGAGTTTAATAGTGGGATAACTGAAGAAAATTTAATAGACCATGTTAACTCTATAAAACCCAAGTTCAAAAAAGAATACCTAATCCAAGTATTAACTGAGGTTCGAAGCACATTATCTATTCTTTATTGAGTGATATTGTGCGTGACAAATCTACATCACAATCCTATTATCTCGATTTATCTTGGCTTTTGATGCTAGAAACTGATGGTACTGAATCCCGTAGTGATATGAATTGGATATTCGCTAAATTGAAGAAATATTCAAATGAACATGGATTCAAAATGATTGTGCCAATGCATTCACTTGGCGAAACCGTTAATAAAATACTTACAGACCATAAATCAGAAAGTGAAAAATTGATAAAAGATATGATTAAAAATCTCGAAAATATAGGCGCTGATTATCCTCCAGCTCGTTTTGAAGATATGGCGTTAGCAATAGAGCTTTCTGGGATTGAGGGTAAATTAAGACCCACTGATGCATTAATATTGGCACAAGCAATTAATGACGAAGACGCAGTTTGTTTAGTAACAGCTGACGGCATACTTGTAGGGAGTAATATCTTGCAGCAGGCTGTAATTGAAAAACGTAAAGATGGAAGAAATTTAAGAATAACGGATACGGATATATAAGTCATTTTTATTAGTTACTCTAAAAATAGCTTTTAATGACTTAGCAAAACCGCTCTTAGAAATCTTACTGTAATTCGGTTTATCTACTCTCGTCCAGGATACTAAATAATATCTCTTTTATCTGTATTGGAATTTGATCCTTAGTTAATTTTTCTATAACAAAGTCGACAAGCAAAGTTTTCCATATTTTAGGCAGCTTTTCCCTCGATTTTATAGAACTGATTGTAACTGGTTCTTTAGTTATCTTAGCTTCGCCAATTGATTCTAAAAATTCGTTTGTTAATGCTAACGGATAATATTCTTCTATTGCTTCTTTATTTAACTTGTAGAAATTTTTACTAGATATAGTACCTTTTTGTATTAGTACCTTAATCTCATCCTCGGTTTGTTTTCCGGAGTCAGCTATAATATAAATGGGCAGGTCTGAACCTTTTGATAATTCAATCCAGAAGTCTAGATTATGTCTTGCTTTATTTACCCCATATAACGGTATTATTGTAATACGTTCATCGAATTCTAATCCCAATAATTCTGCGCAACGAGTTATAAACATTTTATCGGTGTACCCTTCAACAAAAACTACTTTATCCGCTAAGAGCAAATCGCTCGGCCTTGCACCTAATTCAACTACTACGTTCTTTAATTCATTTTTATTCTCTATCTTAGATATTGTTGATTTGTCCAGTTCTTTTCGAATTAGATAAGTTCCCCCCTGTTTATTTATAAATATAGTTGAATGTGTGGAAATAAAAAACTGTGACGTTTCAGCTTTCTTTTTTAAATATACTAATAATTGCCTCTGTGCATGAGGGTGTAGGTGCATTTCCGGTTCTTCTATGGCAAATATAGTTACCCCTTTGCTTGACAATTCCTCTATGTACCTTACTAACGTAACTACTTCTTGTTGGCCACCACCATGTAAATATATGGGCAACTTTGTACTACCTTCTGAAAGAAATATCTGATTACTTGAAACTTCTAAATCTTTTCCATCTAACACTTGCATTAAATTAGTTTTTATTTCTCTCCAAGTTTTTTTTTCTCCTGCCGCAGTACTTTGGCTAAGGTTTCTTATAGAATTCTGGGTTTCATTATCCAAGAAAGTATTCCGCTCTCCTATTGCAGTAACAGCTTGGTTCGATTGATCTCGAGTAGGCGAAATCAATTTAAAACTATTTTTTGTCTTTGTTGTTAATGCCGCCAAAAATTGTGATATCTCGTTTTCTGATTTTGCGTTACTGTCTATAAGCTTTATTTCAGCATCAAATTCTATAGAAACTTTTGTATCCTCAATTATTTTTTTGTTGTTTACTATCAACGTATTAGTTTTCCATACTCTTTTTCCTTGATTTGCAGAAACTGTTCTTTTTATAGAAACTTCGTAGTCATCAAATTCTTTAATAAATGTAGTAAGGTTACTTGTACTAATAGATGTAAACTCGACTCTGTCTAATGATAAAGTAATCTCGAGTCCAATATCTAATGTTGTGTTCTCATCAAACCATAAATGGTCCGGTACTGTGGCAGGTTTTTCTAATGGAGGGTCAAACTCTCTAAAAAATGTATCTAATGCTTCTAGTAAATTTGATTTTCCAGACCCGTTTCTACCCGCTAAAATATTTATAGGATTAAGGCCATTCATTGAAACTTCTTCCAAACTTCTATAATTGTATATATTAAGTCTTTTTATTTTCATTAAGTTCACACCCAAAGCTTATTATCTGATATAAAGTAATCTATTAATACCTTTCATTTAAATCCTTCCAACACTAATGTCACTAGTAAATACAATCGGTTCACTATATGGCCAATCCAAATGGGAGTTTACCGGTAAATAACGCCGATATAAGTAATAGTAAAATAAGAAATAGTATTAAATTACGAAAAACTACTTCGGCTTTTTTAGCGCTAATAAATGCCCATATATACTTAATGCTACTTATGGAATCGGCTTGATTAGTTGGTATCTCTTCATTAAAATAGTTCTTGTATATCCTTCTGATATCTGTGTCGAATTTTGAATATCCATGTATAATATTTTTAACCTTTCTACTTTTAAAAGATGTTGTTAATAACATTAGTGAACGCTCAATATTTTTAAATGTGGTTTTATCCGATAACGTTATCAATCTACTTAGATTATCTATCATTTCATAAAATCTGTTGCACATTTTATTAATTTCAAGTATCTGAACGTTCATCTGTATCTCCATAAGATTAGTTTTAATATCCTCAAAATTCTTTTTAAGTTTATTATAACCAACGTCATCAACATCAAATGAAGTAGATTTAATTGAAATTATATTAAATAAATCATTAGCTATTTCCATACTTGGGTACTTTAAGTAATTGTCTATGATATGCATCAAGAAAAAAGCCATAAACATAAAAGGCATACACAGAACAAAAAATATCAACACCCCTACATATTCCTTAAAATACTGCGAAATAAGTGCTAAAGCTAAAAATGAGATTCCTAACCAAACAAAAAGGTTATTTAGTGCCTGTACCTCGATCCGTAGCTGAGATAATTTTGTATATGCAAATTTACCCGCCTTTATATCTCTATAGTTATGGCGTATGAACTTTAAAATTTTTAATGAACTTTCTAACCTCTTATTCATAAAACCTATTAAACATAAAATTACAGGTTTATAAGCATAGCTGATTACGGGTCTAATTCCATATTAGACCTTTAAATTCGTCATTCAACGATAGTGCTGTCCAAAATTTATACTCTATCAGGTTACTGGTTACCATGGCTATGGAATATCCTTGCCCAAAATGTGGCAGGAGCTTTGAGACTGGACCTGGCCTAGGGGCGAGCCAAAAATAATAACAGCTAAAAGGGGATAGCATGGCTATTGGACCGAAAGAATTAAAAGAGAGGGTTATATATTCTAAATATGCTTCATAAAAATCGGTGGCTTGCAATAACATTTGTAGTAGAAGTACTACTCATCAGCATTTTTGCGCTTGCAATATCTTATAATTTTCTAGGTGCTACAAGTTTTAAGAGTATTTATTATCTTTTCGGAGCAGTAGCAAGCATTCCTTTTCTATATTTCTTATATCGCCTTCGAGAATTCGATCTTATTGATCTATCACCAAAACCCCACATAAATTTAACATTATTGATTGCATTCATGGTTCCCCTGCTACCTGCCGGGTTAACTTCAGTAATTTTTCTGATTTTCCATATTAATTTTTTTGTAATTCCCGTGGTTTTGTCCACTATTGTGGCTCTGATTGGTCTTGTAAGTATTTCTATTGTTTCATTCGGTAATTTTTTTATAAAGAAATATGTAGGAACCATAATTGCTATTTTGGGTATTATTTTAGCATTTATTTTTATTAAAGGCAATATAGGTTCGGAATATACAGTATTATTTACAATAGTGCCTTTTTTTGCTGGATTATGTATCGCATTAGCGAAAATTTCCACAGTTGAGCAAAGCCGGATGTTAGTAAAACTTATAGGGCTTTATATGGCTTCTTTTATTTTTATTCTTTTATCATTTTTTGCTAAAAACCTCGTTATAACTCCAATATTCTCATTAAGTTTTAAAACGCCATATCAGTTATTCTATACCATGTTTTTGATTCTGGGGCTTGGTTTACTGTTTTTTGCTTTTGTTGTATTTATATCAATTATAATTAATTGGGAGGATCAAAAAACTAAGGTTAACAAAATTTATACCGATGATAATACTACAGTCAAAGAATCCAGTAATTTACTTATAGTAAAAGATAATATAATACCGATAAAGAGTAATTTTAATTATTATCTGGGTTTTCTTCCTGTTTGGCCCAGAGAAAGTTTAATTAGTCCGGAGGGTTTAAAAGGATTAAGGGATAGTAGCACTCATTGGTATGACCTTAAACCACTCCGTTCGAATATATTTGCTGGGACGGATAGTAATTTATATAACAGACAGACCACGCAGAAAATAGATGCATTAATAAAAAAGTTAAGCCAACTAGCACCTGAGCTAATTAGCGATTATGTCTCATTTTACGAAGAAATAAAGAGGATAACTGGTAATAACAAGGAATTAGTAGTAGCCGTATTTAATACAGTTATTGGATATGATAAATATTATTGGCCTAATATCCATAATAATATCCGTAGCCATAACAGTTTGGATAAATTTAATCATATTATGGGATCCATTGCAAATAATAAAAAGATACGAACATTCAAAACCTCAGTAAATAAAGCTAAAAATCTTAAAAAAGATATAGATGAGTTAAGTAGTGAGTAATTGCTAATTCCAGATAAACAAATAATTGGACTCTCTTTGCCATTTTTGTTAGGTCAATTTATAGTCTACAAAGTACTTTTTGATAAGCTATTCTCAAAAAGATTTAAACTTTTTAACGAGGCAATCAGAAAGTATATAACCAAAGATACCGAAAAACTTATTAGCGAACTTAACTTACTTAAAGGTAAAAAAGCTAACATTAATGCAATAATAGATGTGATAAATCTCAGAGCCACTATATTTAGTGAAATAAATAACCTTAGAAAGAAGCAAGATAATCTAGCTATGCTGGCTAAATATAGTTTTGTTCTGTTCGGACTATCATTTTTACTTGCATTGGTAGTTCAAAGACCATTTTTATTTGATATTATTGTACCCACCATAGGCATTTTAGATTTATTAGATGTAATCTTTATATTAAGTATTCTATTTGCGATTTTCCTTGGTTATAAATTTTTTGCACTTAATCAGTTAATAATAAAATATGAAAGAGAAGAGTCATTATCTGAAATCATTAAAAAAATAAAGGAGGATAACGAGGACTGAGCCAAATCTAGTGGCTTGCAAAGGTAAATTTTTATGGAATTACAATCAAATAAACTTTTTAAGGACGATGAAGAGCGAATGCTTTATAGCAATATTTTTACAGTCATTATCCTACTGTTCTCTTTAGTTTTGGTTGTTAGTGGAATTGTATTAAATCAAAATTTGATCTTAAATAATCAGCAAAATGCAAATACAATCCAATACAGTTTTAAGATACACATAAGTAATATTGGGGAGATATTTGCTCTAATGTTAGTTATATCTGCGGCTTTAAGATGGTTTGGTTCTTACCGGAAAAGATATAACTGCGTATACTTTATGGTATCCTGGATTCTGCTCTTTATTGTGTCGTCATACATCATTTATCTTTTGGTGGTTGTATATGGACCGTGATGAGGCAAACAGCAAACTTAACCTAGTGCTAGTTTTAATAACAATATCTGGAATAATAATTGCGATTAGAGCAAATACTCCACCGGAGATAAGTTATCTATTTGCCCTGTTTTTATTAATGGCTATCACGTACTATGTATACACTAATTTCAGGATAATTAGAAATGTTAAAAATAAATATGCTATATTTGTAATAAGTCTACTTGCATCTTCACTCTTTTCTGGATTCTTTTCATACTACACGGGGATAGAGCTTTGGCAGGCAACACAAATTACTTCTACTAGTTTTTTTACTGGACTAATTTACCTCTTATTAGTAATACTTTTAACAGTGGCACTTATAGATAATGATATGATACCAAATTTTCGAAACAGAAATAAGTTGTATAAAGGAGTTATAATAGAGGAAAGCTTAATGGACAAGAGCGCCATAAGCAAGCTAAAGGTTCTGGACTCCATAATCTCCCCTGGCAACCATTGGCATCGTTACACTGTAGAAGTTTCCGAAGACGATATAGTCCGAATAAGCCATAATCTTTATTCACAGCAGTGGTACGCGCACTTTTGGAAGGGTATGGAAGTCACTGTCGCATTCAAGGACAAGATCTTCAAACTCGTCTACAACAAAAAGGAGACATGGAAGACTGCCGTAGATTACGGCCTGTCTATAGGCATCCCCAGGGAACAGCTTGACTTTCCAATAGATTGAACAAAGTATTTTAGAATTTCTAAAAGAGTTTATTTCGGCTTGATCTCTTTAGCGGCGTCTTTGTAAGCTGATATCCCCTTCTAACAGTTCCCACGCCTTTTCTACTGGTACCTTAGCTTCCTAATGTTGAAAAGCCAACTTATATTAACTTTTGTTAACAAGTGTTATCCCGTGTTAACAATGGCGAAAAAGTTATATGCTCAAAGAATCCCTGAGGTTACAATAGTAAGATTTAAGGCGGTATGTGAGCTTGTTGGTATCAAGGAATCAGAGTACTTGAATTACGCTTTAGGGTATGTGACAGCGCCAGAGATGCTAGCTCAATTCATAAAGTTTAAGCATGAGGATACTATCCAGAAGATTAATAAAAAAGTAGTAGAAAGCATAAAACCAGCAGATAATAAAGCCAAAGAGCAGACTAGAAACAAAAAGGAAGATCCGCAACCACCCCCAACGTTATACAGTAAATAGTATTAGAATTTCTTAAATACTGTTGGATTTCTTTATCGCTGGCTCTTTGATTTATTTATCCCATCTTGTAATGTTTTGATTTCGTTTTGAAGCTCTTTCATTTGCTTAAGAAGCTCCTCTTGCGATCTGCTATGACTTTTCAATTGATTTCTAACAGTTTCCATAAGCTCTATTGCAAACCCCCAATATTTCATTTCTGCAACATTCTTACGTCTTTCTGCTTCATCTTTTTCATTACCTGCTTTTTTGATGACTTCTTCTATTCGGGTATTTTCACCTTTTACCCCAAGGGCAGTTTTTACTTCAATTTCCTCCTTAATCGAGTAAAGAAAATTTTTCATGTTATTTATTAATTTTATTGTTTTGTCAATATCCGTGTCCGATTGGTAAATGCCGAAGTTCAAAGCTTGTCTATACTCTTTCACCCTATCCCCACCGGAATACGCTTTTAAGAAACCTATAACCCTATTGCTAATTTCCTTTCTTGTCGCTTCTTCTGCTAAACCATCCATATTGAATCTGGATATGAGTGAGGTTGTATTAAGGGAGTCCGATAGTTTAAGTAACTCGTTTAAGTAATTTTGAAGCATCTCATTAAGGTTGTTAGTCATTAAAATCACATATTTTCACATTAATGGTAAATTATAACTCCAGTTCTTTAATTTAATACTTTCCATCTTTTCGGAACGAAAATACAATCTCTGTTTTGCTTGTCCTCCGAAAAAATGGAAAAGGGGGCCTAATAGCCAACCGGTCCGGCTTGTTGGCCAAAAGAGATCCAAAGAATGGGATTTACTCGTGAGGGCTCTTTTTGGCTCACAAAGATGGAACGTCGCAGCGATAAAATCAAAACTATGGAAGGCTTGTTTTGGCCTGGTCCGGAAGAGCCGCTTTTTCATGTTATACCGGCTTTCGACGACAAAATTAGCGCGCCATTTGGCTTGCTTAAGGCTTGATTTTAACGGCTCGAAGTAGTTGTCGTTGAATAGGAGAATGCGTAGGAACGCAAATGCTGAAGATATCTTACTTTGCCGCAACTATCTTAGAAATACTAATTATGTTACGGTATTACCCATTGTATGTTTCGTATCTTAACCCATATAACTGCTTGCCGCGTATGAATTTCCCGTACCCATAGTGGGATAGGCTGGGACCTGACTCTAGTACCTTATCAGGGCGCTGAGTATCAAACTGGTTGCTCTTCATGAATCGTGTATAAGCAGCCAACATCATGCCATCAGGATTCGGATTCGCCTTTAGGAACTGTTCAGCAAACCGCCTAGATGAGTAATTCTTGAAGGCATCGAAGTTATTTATGAAATAGGTCTCACCAACATCGCTGCTGAACAGACGGCGCGGGGGATAGTTGGATCTTGCATTGCTGCCTTTGCCAGAACTTATAGTGAATGTTCGAGCTACGTTTCGCCTGAGCAGGTTCTTAAAGTTCTCAGCTGAATGCTTAGCATTGCCAAACGAGTCATCTATGGTATTGGAGCCTATAAACCCAAAATTCTCTATTATAGCCAGAAGGTTATCCTTTTTCTCCTTTTTGTTCATTCACGACCACTAATCTAAATGAATATTGGAAATTCCAAGATAGTTTAAACTTCACTTCTTAAACGCCAAATACGCTACCGATATGGGTATGAACAGAGCCGCAGCGGCCATGGTGCTGAGCAGAGGATCGTGCAGCACCACCTTGCCATCCTGCACCGCGTTGCGCACGGTATCGCACGATGCCAAGAAGCCCGGGGCGCACTGCTGGGCCGTGTATCCGATCATGTGGCCCGCGGCCTCAATCTTGGCGGGAACGGCAGATAGGGCAATGACGATTTTCGGGTGCACCGCATATCCGCCGGCGTTTGCCACCTGAGCCTTTACCGTAAGCATTGCGCCGGCCAGAGCGGCTCCTACAATCTTAAATCCATAACCCGTCTTTGCGCCGCCTGTCCTAAGCCAGTCAAGAGCCTTGGCTGCGCCCGCATCAATGTGCTGTAGCTTTGTCGTCTCAACTTGCATTGTCCTCACTTATATGTGGTGAATACCGGAACTGGTACCCGTCCCCCTATCAACTCAACGCATCTGAAGTGCTTACGCCTTTTTCAAGGTTAGGCATGCGTCCGACCTTCCACATTAGCCCGTTCCGAGGAGTGACCGGTCTCAGGTGATCATCCTTCAGCCCATAGAGCTGGTTCTCGTGCATGAATCGGCTGAACAGCCCGCGGATCTTGGCGTCAGCCCCGAGGTGCTCATGTCGGAACAGTCTCTTTAGCCTGCCGCTCTGGTACTCCTTAAACTTCTGGAAATCGTAAACGAAATATGTCTCGAATATCTTGCGGCCGAACAGGTCTCTCGTCGTGTACTGCATTGCCTGGTCGTTCTGTCCGGAGCTTATGGTGAACTCCCTTATGCCCTCGTAGCGCAGCATGTTCCTGAAGCTCTGCGCATACTTGGATTTCTTCGCGCTGAAGGAGCCATTGATGGTTGCGTTGGATATGAAGCCCTCGGACTCCAGCCTTCTGACCAGCAGGCCTATCGCGCTTACCGCCGCATTCCTCTCTAACGCAGTTGGATTAGTGAATACAAACTCTTCCGGCTGCCCGTTCTGCCTGCGCGTGTTATCCTGGGCAGCCATCGTTTGCATAATTATCATCGACAAGATTAAGCATAAATTCCGGAGTCCCCGTCCGTGCCCCTCCTGCGCTGCAGCCATCCCTTGAAATCCAGCACTATGAATGTCATGGCCATCGCGCTTCCGAGTATCACAGTGTCAGCGCCGCCAGTCTGGGGCAGTTGATGCAGCGTTGTGGCATCTGCAACTTTGTTGCCTACGAGTTCCATCGCAATCACACTGCCCGCGGCAACCTTTGCGGATGTCCTTAGGAGTGAGCCCAAATTATGTTTTACTATGCCGCCAATCTCCTTGAGTGCCTCGGACCTCGCGCTATGCATTGAGTCCTTTATGCCCTCGAAGTTGGCGTACATGTTATCATCACTTGTATCTCATTCCGAAATATTTATACCTTCTTGAGGTCATTACGCCCTGAGGCGTAGAAGGTTCTTGACCAATACATCCTTGGCAAATGCAAGCGAATCTGAATTTGGAGGGCCCTTTATATCGGCGACAAGAGTGTTCCTCTTGTAAACTTCTATGCCCAGTATCTCAGCCTGGTTCAGCCTCTCTACGAGTATCTCCTCCTCTGTCCTGTTGTCCTCCCTGTGTGTGGCGTGAGCGTAATCGATCTTCCTTGCATCGATTGTGAACAGCAGCCCGAGAGGATTGTCTTTGCTGCAGCTCCTGTAGTATCTCTCCGTGCTGCCGCAGTCCGAGTAATCGTAGCCCATGCTGTACATCGCGTCCTTCTCAGTGTAAGTGTTATCGTACTGGCTGCGCTTGTGAACAAGGGTGAATGCCTTGGCCACAGACCTATTAGCGGTAAGTGATATGTGCGAGCGGTGTATGCCCCGTAGATAGTTGCCCGCCGCAAGCTTCTCCAAGGGCTTGATCAGCGCCTTCGCGTCCTTGAATATCATCCCCCTGTAAGCCAGACCCGTCGCATCAAGCTTCGCCTCTATCAGCCTTCTGTGGTAAAAAGGACCTGCCTCCTCTATGATGTTGTACTTGTCCTTGTAGGTGTAGTTTCTGTGGTCGACAAGGGACACCATGTGCTTGGTGATATCCGAAACTATGCCGCTCATGCCCCGCCTCTTTGACAGCACCTCCGAGGTATCCGCGTGTAGACTGAATAAAAGTTCTGGGCTGAGCGATGCCAACCTGCTCTGGCTCCACGGCATCAGTTCCTTTGAGCCATGAGCGTTCACCGCGTTAAGCAGGCCCTCAATCACCACCCTGCGGTCGTGTCCGGCTTGCGCTGAGCCCTCGTTACGATTGATGCTTATGCTCTGCTGTGCCATGGTATTCCTTTTAGAACGTTGCGGGGCAGGAAATATTTAAACCTTGAGTATCAGCCATGTACCTTCCTGAGGAAGCCCAGTACCTCCTTGGCGTCGTTGTTGAACTGCTTGATTCCCAACAGTCCGCCTGTGAGCTCTATGTTCTTGTCGCTTCCCATTAGCTCCAGCATATCAGTTGCAACCCCTAGAACTAGCTTGCCCTTTGGCGTGAGCGAATAGTTCATTCCCGCCTTAGCCACCAGCCCGAAATCGACCATCTCCTGGAGGGGCGTGTAATACCGCTTCTTAGTGAGCTCCAGGTCAATGGGCATCTGGTTGCTTCCCTTGAATCCCTCTGCAGCCCTCACCAGCAAGATGATATTGTCGGGCTTCGATATGAGCTCTACCGCCTTAAAATAGGACTTTAAGGTCTCCACATCAAGGTTGGCGAAGCTGCCCATTATCTTCTCGTGGCAGTTCAGGATATTACGATCCTTCCTGGTCTTTTCTGTGCTCTTTTCACTCAGCAGAATATCACGGTATGAGTGCCTCTAGGAAATATATATGCGTTGCGCAAAATCTACAGAAAGGCTTAAAAGGAGGTCAACAATCAGCGCGTGGTTGGGCTCACTTTCACCTTCTGCCTGCTCGATGCCTGTGCGTTCAGGACCGCGTCAAGCGCCGGCCTGTTCTCCAGCACCCAGTCCGCGAGGCCGAAGTGCCTCTTGCCCCTCTCCTCTATCAGCGTGCTGCCCCTGAGATGCTTGGCCAGCCTCCTCCCGTCGTCAATAGGGGCCTTGTCGTCCTCCTGTGAGTATATCAGCGTTATCTTCCCGCCCTTTGCGCGTATGGCGTTAAGGTGAAGCGGCGTCACGTAGAAGGAATCGAATGTGGGCTTCCACATCTTGTTGTCTATGGGGCTTGCGACCACGGTGAGGCTGCCTATCCTGGTTCCCCTAGGAAGGCTCTCCACGTATTTCATCGATGTTATCCCGCCCATGCTGTGGCCCACTATGTGAAGATTCTCGTTAGGGGAGATGCGCAGTTTATTGAGCGACTCGTTTATCGTGCCAAGCCACTCGGCAAGCTGCGGCGTGAACGCGTTGGGCATGCTGGGCATTACCACTCGCATTCCCCTACTCTCGAGCTCGTCCCTCAGCCAGTGCATCCACTCCGGTGCGAGACTTGCTTTCGCTACTCCCCAACCATGCACTATGAGCGCCGTGCCCTGGTCCTCCACCGGTCCACCGATTGTGGTTTATTTGAAAGCGCTTTTAAAGCTTGTGTGTACACTATGACGTTTGACGAATTATTTACAGTGGAGAAGAGCTTAGGGATTGCCGTTGCCCAGCGCGTTGTAGGAGATTATGACGATGCCGGAACCTCCTGCCGCACCATTTATCCCACTTCTGGAGCCACCGCCACCGCCGCCTCCCGTATTTGCGGTTCCCGCGTTATTTCCCGCGCCTCCACCACCAATGCCCCCACTTCCTGTTCCACCCCCAGTAGCTCCACCACCACCTGCACCGCCGGCATAAAATTGAGAAGCACCTGAGATAGAGCTCGAACTTCCAGCACCTCCCGCGGCGCCATTTACCCCGCCTGTTGTTGCACCCACTGCAGCCGCACCGCCACCTCCACCACCGCCCGATGCACCCCCAATTCCTACGCCCCCATTATTGCCCTGCCCTGCAACACCAAGGCCAAGGTCTGAAGGATCCCTTGTTCCTCCACCGCTTCCCCCATTACCTGCTTGAGAAGCTCCGCATGCAGGGCCGCCAAATCCGCCCCCTACTGAAGTAAGCGCATCAAAAACAGAGTTGGCGCCATTAGTATCGACAGCGCCTCCTGCCCCCACTGTTATCGAATAGGCTCTGTTTGTCACTGGATACAGGGAATTAGACAGAAATCCGCCTGCGCCTCCTCCCCCTCCTCCTCCGCAGGCGGAGTCATCGCCCCCACCTCCGCCACCGGCAACCACTAGCACCCCAATATTTCCGCTGCCTCCAATGACGTTGAACGTCCCGCTTGACGCGAACGTGTCAATTTCGTTCCCTGCTATTACATTAGTTGTGCAGCCGATGCACGTCGCCGAGAACGTGCTCGATCCCCCTGACGAAAAGGTTTGTGCGGTAGAGGCTACTGCGGTCACCGATCCAACCTCGCCGATGTTGCCGTTCTGCGTCTGCGTGTTGTACTGCACCCAGAGGTATCCCTTGAATGTGGTGCCTATGGTGTTGGAGTTCAGCTGACAACTGAAAACAACGCTGGTCTTCTGCCCTGATGCGAGCGGAGTCTGCGTTACGCTCTGTATGGTCACCGGCGCGGAGATGGTATTGGTGCAGGCTATTCCCGTAAGGGTGACTGTCTGGCCAACTTGTCCAATGGTGACTATGAGGTTGCCTGCAGTATTGAGCTGAGGGTTGCTGCAGAGATATCCTGTAGCCGCAAGGCAGGAGGTTCCCGCTAATGCCGAGGAGCCGCCGAAAAGCCCGAGCTGGTAAAGTATGGCTAGCACCACGGCTATGATAAGTATCGCCCACCCGTATGTCATCAGGTATTCCATCGCTGACTGTGCCTTCCTGAACTTCGAATCTGACATCGAGTGCTTAAGGCATGCAACAAATAAAAAGACGCTGCTCAGGGGCTGCCGTTGCCCAGTGCGTTGTAGGAGATTATGACGATTCCGGATCCGCCATTGCCTCCGCTGTTGCTGTTGGTGCCGCTCCCTCCGCCGCCAGTATTCGGAGTTCCGGGGTTACCCGGGGGACCGCCGCCAATGGGTGCCGACCCGCCACCTCCGATTCCTCCCGCGCCTGTGCCGCCAGAGAACGCGCTGCTTCCACCGCCGCCACCCGCATAGAATACCGTGCTGCCTGTTATGGTGCTGCTGAGTCCCGCGCCTCCGTCGCCGTCGCGCCCTACATGACCTACCGCACCAGCGCCTCCTCCTCCGCCTCCGCCCTGGCCGCTGAAGCCGGTTCCGCCATTGTTGCCCTGGCCTGCGGTTCCAGCCCCGGCCGTGGTACATAACTCGCCTCCGCCGCCGCCTGAGCCACCGTTACCCGCACATGCGGCGTTCTGGCCACCGCCTCCTCCGCCGCCGTTTGCAGTGATGGCGTCGAATATGCTGTTGGCGCCGTTAACCCCAGGCACACCATTAGATCCAGGACCACCACCCGCGCCGCCTCCGCCCACAGTCACTGAATAAGATTGTGCAGTTACAGGATAAACGCCATTGTAGATGAAGCCGCCTCCACCGCCGCCCCCGGATAGGGCACCCTCGGAGCTGCCTCCTCCGCCTCCGCCAGCTACCACAAGTATTGCTATGCTGCCGCTCGTGCCTGTAACGCTGAAGGTTCCGGTTGAGTCGAATGTGCAGATGTCGTTACCCGCCATGAGTGTTGGTGCGCCACTGCTGCATGTCGCAGTGAATGTCGGGTTGCTGAGTCCAGAGGAGAATGTCCCTGCAGTTGATGCCACCGCGGTCACCGATCCAACCTCGCCGATGTTGCCGTTCTGCGTCTGCGTGTTGTACTGCACCCAGAGATATCCCTTGAATGTGGTGCCGATAGTATTGGAACTGAGGGCGCAGTTGAAGACAATGTTGGTCTTCTGCCCTGATGCAAGAGGCGTCTGCGTTACGCTCTGTATGGTCACCGGCGCGGATATGCTGTTGGTGCACGCGATGCCTGTGACAGTGACCGTCTGCCCCACCTGACCAAACTGGACTATCAGATTGCCAGCAGTATTCAACTGAGGTGAGCCACAGAGATAGCCCGTCGCTGCTAGACAGGATGTGCCCAAAAGCGCAGATGAGCCACCAAATATCCCCAGCTGGTATAGTATGGCAAGCGCTACCGCAATTATAAGTATCGCCCACCCGTATGTCATCAGGTATTCCATGGCCGATTGGGCCTTGTGTGCCGACATTGATTAGATAATGCATCGGCATTCCTAAAAGGTTATCCCCGTGGGCGATGTATTTTTAACTTATCGGGAGAGAATATTACTGAATGTGATCTCATGATAAACGCAATAGTTACCTCATTGGAGCCGGGAAACGTGCTTGCCACGCCATCTGGCAACATCGATCCGGTTACGCTGATAGGACGGAAGGCTAGGTACATTGACAAGTCCGACAAGATATGGCCGGCAAAGATAGTCGGCGCGGACGACCCTTTCGTGAGGGTCGAGTTCGAGCTCTTCCCGAGCGGGCTGGGCCAGGGCCAGATACTCGAGATATACGAGAGCGAGGAAGAGGAGAACAGCGGCGCCTGAGTCACTCAGATGCCTCGTCCTTCAAAAACTCCTTTACTGATATCGCGCTTTTGCTCTTCTTCAGTATCTCCTTATCCTGGGTCACTAGCAACAGGTTACCCGCCTCGGCTGCCGATATGTAAGAGGCATCATAGAAGCTTATTCCCCTACTGAGCGCTATATTCTCCGCGTGCTCGAAATCGGGCTCCAGCCTTCCGATGTTATTGAAAAATTCTCCGAATGCTACAGTGACTATGTCCATGTTCCTTATCTTGCCCGCCCTGTGGTCCTTCCATAGGATGTTGCCTATCTCGTATACGGTAAGGGGGAGTATTGCGGTTGCGTTTATCGGCATCGCCTTTCCTGATGCAAATAGGTCATATAACGCCGAGGCGTCGAGAAGATACCTCATCGCTCATCCCTGTTCTCTCTTACGCTTTTTACCCAATCTTCCGAAGTGACGTCAATGAAGCCTACCGCTTTCTTCATCAGCTCAGCGAGCTTTTTGGCTCTTATTCGGGTCACCTCCTTGTCAAGCGCGTCCTTGACTATGCCCTTTATGTCTATCCCCAATTCCATAGCCTCATCGTCAAGCTCCTTGCTTATCCTTACGGAAAGCACCTTAGTCTCCATAGTATATTGTATACACCAAGATATAAAAAGCTTTGTATACTGATTAGTATACATATTCTGTTTTAGATGACTAGTTTAGAGGCAAATTGGGGGCAGGTAAAGATTAAAGAGCATTGGAGGAGAACAGCGGCGTGTGATATGCGGTTAGGCAACCCACCAGTTAGGCAGATTTATTCCCGTATTTTCCACTACCTAACTCAGTTAGGTAGATAAGTTTAAATATTTTCATCTACCTAACTTATCTATGGCACTTGTAGTTAAGAGGATAAAGGAAAAGGACTACTACTATTCATTTTTAAGCTACTTTTTGGTAGGGCGATCAAAGAGCTTCAGCAAGTACATTGGGGTTAAAAAGCCCGCAAAGATGGCTTTAGAGGGGATAGAGGAACGATTCAGGGAGGAAATCTCACAAAAAATTTCTGGAAAAACCTACACTTCGGAGTTAATAGATCCGGATGATGTCATAAGATCCATTCTTTTCAGGAATCTGTTTGAGAAGAAGTATGAAACGCTTACTGATACTCAAAAGCGGAAGTACGACATCGACAGTACTGTCCTGTTCACCCTGACAACATTGACCACAGAGGATGTAGATGTTGATCTCAATGATGTTAGGAACGCTTATAGAAAGGCTACTAACCTAACGCAGAGGGAGCAGATAAGCAGAAACATGCTAAACGCAGTAGAGTCAATAAGGGAGCCGCATAGGCTCGACAGGCAGTACCTCTTCATGCTCCACAAGATAGCAATGGCAAGTTTTGAAACCAAGAGTCCTGGGCGACTGAGGAATAGACAGGTGTACCTGCATAGGATAAGCCCGGATAACCCTATTAGTGTCGAACTTGCATATCGTCCACCGCATTATGCATCTCTGGAAAAGTTGCTTGATGAGTTTATAGAGTGGTACAATTCAAGTCGGTTGAATCCAATAGAAAAGGCTACGGTTGCACACTATAAACTTTATAAGATTCACCCGTTCCTTGACGGAAACAAGAGGATATGCAGGCTCATCTTCAATAAAACCCTACTTGATGAGAGATTTCCGCTGCTTAACGTATCTTTAGAGAAAGAGCGTTATTTTGAAGCACTTATAGAATCGGTTGAAAAGAACAAGGCAAAAACATTGGTGGAGTTCGGGCTCAAGCAGTATTATAGCCAGATAAGGGGGTTCTTGGCAAGCGCATGAGCTACGTGGTTAGGTAAAGGGAGACGGCCTCCTGAATGTTCTTTACCGCCTCCACCATAGTTTTACCCTGCGTAGTTACACCAGTAACCGCTTCTTTTATCACGTAAAATTTGCCCTCTTTCCATACGACTGCCTGCAGAGTCATTTTCTTCACTCCAGCCTCTTTATTATGTGGTAGCCGAACTGGGTCTTGACGATGCCAGATGTCTTCCCCTTCTCGAGCGCAAACGCAGCGGTCTCGAACTCCCGCACCATCTCGCCATGACCGAAGGTGCCGAGGTCCCCTCCCCTCTTCCTTGTGCCGTCTATTGAGTACTGCTCTGCAAGCTTGGCAAAGCTCTCCCCCTTGTTTAGCTTCTCGAGAACCTCCTTCGCCTCCGACTCCTTCCTCACCAGGATGTGGGCGCAGCGTATCTTATTTGCCATTCACTCAGCCTCGTCAGTGTTTGTGTTAAGACTTCTTCGCTCTCCACAGCTGCAGCCGCAGTCGCACTCAGCCTTGCAGACGCATCCGCCCACGCAACCGCATAGGCAGGCGCCGCCGCACTCGCAGCCGCTTCCGGCGCCCTGGTTGGCCATCTAGCTCACCTTACCTTCGCCTTCTCCTGGCCCTTGCTCTGGAGGATGAGGAGGACCTGCTCTTCCTTGAGGCCTTCCTCTTCGTCGTGGTGCGCTTCCTTGTGCCTGCCTTTGCCTTCTTGGTCGTCCTCTTTGCCTTTGTGGCGGACTTCTTCGATGGCGCGGCTGCCTTCTTCTTGACTCCAGCGCCTACCTTGATGACGCCCTTCTTCCACAGCACCGCAATCGCTGCTATAATTATGATGATTACCGCCGGTATTACTACCTCAAGCGGGTTGAACACTGGCTGTGCAGCAGTTACATTGACTCCCTTTGCCACTCCGCCCTCTATTATCGCCACTCCCTGCTGCGTCGAGTTCGGCGTCTCAAGGACCTGCATTATGCCGCTCCATGCATAGCCTGGCTTGTTGTTCTGTGTCGGTATAGTGATCGTCACGGCAATCTTCTGCGACTGGCTTGGCGCAAGCACGCCGCTCAATGGGGCGATACTCACGATCGGCTTAGTAGTGTTGGCTATTGCGGTCCTGAAGAGAGGAGGGATTACCTTGAACGGCAGCGGTGCCGTTCCGGAGTTGAATATGGTCATGTTGAGGGTTGATGTGCCTCCCAGTCCTATCGTGTAGTTGAGCGGTCCGGCAATCTCACCAAGCTGCGCGTTGATTATGCTTGCAGACAATCCTAGCGCGAAAAGCGCAACGACTGAGACTAACGCTACATAAGGGAAGATTGTGTTTATGCGCATCTTATCAGCACAGGTTCTCGATTGTTATGGTCTGCGTGTAGGTACCTGCAGCCTGCTGGCTCGGCACCTGCGTGCCGAAGAAGAGGTTTACCAACTGGCCTATACCTATCACGTTTTGCGTGTCCACAAGATTCCCAGTAGCAAGGCCGAGAGTGTTGCCCTTCACTCCGCCAGCGTGCGTGGTGAAGTCCCAGATGGTGTTGGACACGAAGAAGTTGCTTCCACCTGAAATCCAGTTGGTTCCGTCAAGTAGTATGTTGGAAGCGATGTTGCCGTCGTTTGTGTCGCCCACCGCGTTGGCTGTGGGTGCGTTGCCGGTTATCGGGACAGATCCGAAGTTCACAAGCGTGGTGGAAAGCGCCACGGTGCATATCGCAGGAACGTTAAGCGTTGCTGTGACAGTGTTTGAGTAGTTTGCGAATGCTATGCCGCCCAGCTCAGGGACGATAAGCGCAGCCGCAATAGTTATTGAAAGCGCCAGAAGTGCTATGCATTGTTTTATGTTTGTCATAGCCATCAGCACTCGTTCTCTATCGTTATGGTCTGTGTGTAAGTTCCGGCAGGCTGTGTTATTCCGTTGTTAACCAAAGCGCCGAAGTAAAGTATATTGTTTACGCCAGAGCCTATGATGTTAGCAGTGTTTGTTACAGCCCCAAGCAATTGAAGCGCGTTGCCCGACACTCCGCCCGCATGCGTTGAGAAGTCCCAAATCGTGTTAGTCACAGGGAAGCTGTTTCCGCCTGAGACCCAGTTGGTTCCGTCGAGAAGTATGAAGGCTGCCACGTTGCCCTCGTTTGTGTCAAGCACTGCGTTAGCGGTAGGTGCGTTGCCAAGCGGGTTTATGACCCCGAAGTTGATAAGCGTGTTCGAAAGCTGCGTTATGCAGTTCGTAGGCACTACAACCGATGCGGTCACGCTGTTCTGGCTTAGCGCAAAAGCGATGTTGGAAAGGCTGGGAGCCAGCAAGCCCGCCAGAATGCAGATGGTAACCGTAATTATTGCTAGACGTTGTTTTTGTACTTTCATCTCCTCTACCTGGTCGCAATTATTACTTTGGACAGTAACCTTTATAAAGCTATCTGGACAATTTCCAAATCTGTCGACTGCTCAGCACTTGTTCTCAACTGTTATGGTCTGCGTGTAAGTGCCCACGGCCTGCTGCGCTGGGATCTGCGCCCCGAAGTAGGTGTTCACCAGCTGGCCCGCACCTATCACGTTCTCCGTGTCGACTATGTTGCCCGGCGCGAGCGCAAGTGTGTTGCCCGAAACCCCTCCGGCGTGCGTCGTGAAATCCCATATGGTATTTGAGGCGAAGAAGCTGTTCCCCCCTGACACCCAGTTGGTTCCATCAAGAAGTATGTTTGCAGGCACGCCTCCACCATTGGTGTCAGCGACAGCATTTGTGGTAGGGGCGTTTCCGGTAACTGGAACTGAACCGAAGTTGATTGCGGTGTTCGACAATACCACGGTGCACACTGCTGCAACAGTGAGGGTTGCTGTGATGGTGTTGGAAGCGCTGGCGAACGATATCCCGCTTATGCCAGATGCTAACAACGTTGCTGATAGTGCTATCGCGAACGCCAATAGGGCGATGCAGTGATTGAGGCGTGGCATCTTATCTTCCGGTCGTAATAGGGATTTTGCAGCGCAACGTTTATATGGCATTCTGTAAGCCCACGGGGTAATGTGACGGTGGGAGAGGAATCAGCACAGGTTTTCTATGGTTATTGTCTGCGTGTACGTTCCTGAGGCCTGAAGGCCGGGCACCTGCGTGCCGAAGAACATGTCTATCAGCTGGCTCGGTGCTATCACGTTCAGCGTGTCAACAAGGTTTCCTGTAGCGAGACCAAGTGTGTTGCCCGAAACCCCTCCGGCGTGCGTCGTGAAATCCCATACGGTGTTCGAGGCAAAGAAGTTGTCCCCTCCAGATACCCAGTTGGTTCCGTCGAGCAGTATGTTTGACGCGGCGGTTCCGCCATTGGTGTCTGCGACGATGTTGGAGGTGGGCGCGTTAGAGGCAGGCGCAACGCTCCCGAAGTTGACGGCGGTGTTGGATAGTATGACGGTGCAGCTTGCCGCGGACTCAAGAAGCGGGCCAATCCACGTATCGGGGTATACGCCGTTGGGAGGGTACTCGGTGGTGAATGCCCAGACTGTGTTCGCCGCGGAGGCGGTTGGTGTGTTTACGAACAATGTAAAGTAATCGCTGATAGATAGGGTCGGCTGGGTGAGAGTGAATAAACCCAGTGCCTTAGGTATGCCAAGCGTGAATGCGGTTGTACACGCGGAGCCGGTGTTCCAGCACATGTAAGCGCCTCCAGAGCCTGCGGTGGACATCAGGATTTCTGCAATTCCGCCGCCCTGTGCAAGGGAGGCCAGCTCGGTTGGCGAGTTGCCGCTTATCGTGCCTGTGCCTGTGGTCATGTGGGCGTTGAGCCCGTTGTTGATGGTGCAGCCCGCATGTCCCTGGCAGGTCCACCCGACAGGCTGGGTGGTGCCCTCGTACCCCGCGAAGCCGTTGAAAACGGAGTTGCCGTTGTCGAACTGCCCGTAGGTTCCGAAGGTGGTGCTGAGGCTGGGCGCCTCCCCGGTGTTTGCGGTGAACTCACTGACGGTGTTGGTGTCGAATCCCATGAACAGGGTGTTGCATCCGTACGCGCCTAGGAAGTTGCCGTTGTCGAGTATCCTGAGCCAGTACTGCAGCGAGTTGCTGGTGGATAGCAAGGTGTTCTGAATGGGGTCGAGTGTGTTGCCCAGCAGCCAAGAGGGGATTATCGTGCCGGTCGAATCGAAGAACTTGATGTTGTTCATTGAGCTCGATTCAACTATCGAGTTGTAGATGAGGGCGTTGAAGTCGAGATTTATCTGTGAGTTGGCAGCCATGGCCGTGGGCTGGTTGTTCTGGAACTGCAGGGGCGTGTAGTACAAGATGCCCGAAGGCACGGTGGGCGCGAGGCTGGAGAACGCTATGTCGATGTTGCTGGGGCTCTGCACGGATCCGCATGCGGGCGCGGGATTGTACAGCAGGGCATTGTCTACGAGCGAGACGTTGTAGAAGGCGTTCCACGTGGCTACCGCGATTATCATGACGTTGGCTGGCGCGACCGCGCTGTTGGAGACGCCGTTGTATGTCACAGTCCAGGTTGTGCCTGAAGGCAGCCCGGTCTCGACGAAGTTGGTGGTGAATGTAGTGGTCGCGAAAGATATTGCCTGGGTGCCGCCTGCCGCAAGGCTGCCGCTCGCGGGGCTCGGCGTGTATGCCACACCGTTTGTGACTGTGGCCACGCTGTAAAGCACTGTGCCGGAGTTGGTGGTGAAGGCTATGTTATTGGGAGCCTCCTGAAAGAGCAGGTTGCCCCCGAATACGACGTTCCAGGTGGTGCCCGTTGGGAGTCCGCTCTCCGTGAAAGTGGTCACCGAGCTGGCCGATGATGTTCCGAAGCTGATTGTGGGCACAGCGCCGCTGGGAGGATACGGCCTCTGCCTGGTCCAGTTTACGTAGAACACGGGCACGCCACCGTTCAGGTTATTTGCGCTGCCGAATGTTATCTGGTAGGTCTTGGTGGTGAGCGGTATGTTGGAGGCTGTGGCTATCGTGTTCACCACCACGCCGTTGCTGTAGAACACTATATTTGTTGGCTGCGCCGTCTCCCCGACCACGAAGTTGCCGTTGAACATATTTATGAAGTCGTTTTTCGGCACGGCCTGGTTCGCCGCGAGCGCGTTTATCCCTGCAGTGAATGGAAAGTAGATTCCGTTGTACATCTGGCCCCTTAGACTACCCAGCCTCAGCCAGCCTCCATTCACTGAATTTCCACCCACGACCTGGCCTAGCCTGTTGGATCCTATCGCCATGCCCATCACGTTGGCTGGATTCGATGCCCTGATCCAGACCTTTGCCTCCGTTATCTGGGTTATGGCCTCCGGAATGCTGTTTACCACAGCGTAGTTGCCCTGGAATTCGAGGCCATTTGCTATGACCACGTTGGCTGCCTTGGTCGTCAACGTGTTTCTGCTCCATCCCGTTGGAAGCGTTGAGCCAGCGAAGTTCCAGTAGTTGGTGAAGACGTTTGCACCTGTGTCGCATGAGCCGTATACGCCGGAGAAAGCGAGCTGCGGAGCCTCGCCGGTGTTGACGCAGTCCATGAGCGTGTTCGCCGCGCTTGGCGTGTTGCCAGCAAATACCATATATACAGTCACAGTGCCGCTCCCCGCTATCCCGCTTGGCAGCCTTACCCAGTACTGGTTGTTCACTACGCTGTTCATCAGCGTGTTCTGGTTCTCGTTGAGTATGTTGCCCTCCAGCCATGACTTTATTACGTTGCCCGTGCCGTCCACAAACTCTATGTTGTTGACTGATGTGGTCTCGTAGACGCTGTTGCCGAAGCTGTTTATCACCACGTTTGCCTCGAACGGCGATGCGGTGGCGGCTGCCGAGGGGTTAGTGAAAGTTATCGGTATGTAGAACACCACATTGACCGGAAGCACAATCACGTTGGGGTCCACTGCGGTGTAGTTCGCATTGCCGGTGGTCTCGAATGTGAGGCTGAACGACTGGTTTGAGGGTATGCTGTAGCTGAACGCCTTGGCTATCGAGCTGGAGTTCACATCGCCTGATGATACGACCGTGTTGGCTATCTGCGCGGTATATGTGAACTGCGCAGTGTTGTTGCCAAGAAGGCTGGAGAACACCGAGGGATTTATCGTGTAGGTGCTCTTGCCGTTGAGTATCGGGTAGTGGAGCACGTACGTCTGGTTGGGCTGATTGATCGTCACTCCCGCAATTGTTATGTTGAGCTTCGGCACTGCCTTCTTCACCACCACCTCGTGTATGGCTGCCGTCCTCTTGCCCTGCTTGGTGAGGTAGTAGAGCTGCTGTCCCGCCTTTACCTGCCTGGCTTTCTGGGTGAAGTTGCCGTAGACGACTGATATCTGCGTGTTGTTGAGAGTACTGTTCAGGCTCTGAACCATGGAGAGTGCGGAGTTTAGCTGGGAGATGTTGAGCGCCTGGATGTCGCTCAGCTGTGCGGTCGTGAAGTTTGAGATTGATGCAGTGTTGTAATAGGACAGTATTGTGTCTACGGTGGAGTTTGCCTGAAGCACAGTTGTAGTTGAGCTGGTCGTGGTGGTGAGGTTGGGGTTAGGGGTCGCGCTGAAAACAACGCCCACAGCGGATCCCGAGATGATGTTCGTGACGTTTAACGGGGTTAGGTAGATGAACTGGCCCAGATGAAGCTCCCTGACGGATGCTGGATGGCTGCCGTATTGTGACGAGAATGTGATGTTGTTGGGCGTAAGAGAAGTCTTGGTGAGGTTGTTGTAAGTTACTCTCCACAGTACGCCTTCCGGAAGCCCGGTCTCGTTGAATACCGTAGTGGCGGTGAAGTTGGCAATTAGATTGGATCCAGCCGCCAGCGTGCCGTTTACGGTGCTGGGCACAAGTGTAGTGTTCTGGTAGCTGAGGGTGGGTATCTTGAAACGGTAGGTGCCGTTTACGGTGCTGAAGTTGATAACAGGCAGAGCCGAGCTGACGACTATGTTGCCGTACATGACATGCCAGGTGTAATTTGCAGGTATCCCGATCGCCCTGAAATATGTGGAGTATACTGCGGGCGCGACGGTGGTGGTGGAAGCGGAGGTGGAAGAAGAGCTTGAAGAGGTTGATGATGTGGTGGAGTTGGTCTGGTTTACGGCGACCGTGGTAGTTGCCGAAGTGGTGGAATTTGTTGCCGTGGAGTTTGTCTGCTGAAATAAAGGCAGTTGAGCAGGCATGGCCATTACTGCCATTACTATAGCCACAAGCAGTAACGAATGGAACGTGCCTTTATCAAAAACCGAAACTTTCAAGTTAATCCTTAATATATCAAAAACAAGAATTTAAAAGATAGCGCTCAGCACAGGTTTTCTATTGTTATTGTCTGCGTGTAGGTTCCGGAAGCCTGCTGCGCAGGCACCTGGGTTCCGAAGAACAGGTCTATCAGCTGGCTTACAGCTATTACGTTGAGGGTGTCGACTAAGTTTCCTGGGGCAAGTCCAAGCGCATTGCCGCTCACGCCCCCGGAATGTGGTGAGAAGTCCCAGACAATGTTCCCTGCAAAGAAGTTGTTCCCTCCAGAGACCCAGTTGGTACCGTCGAGGAGGATGTTTGCTGGCACAGATCCGCCATTGGTGTCAGCTACGTCATTGGAGGTTGGCGCGTTGCCGGTTATAGGCACAGATCCGAAGTCGATTGCGGTGTTGGAGAGTATGACAGTGCATACTGCGGGCTGGGTGAAAGTTATTGCCTGTGTGCCGCCTGCCGCAAGGCTGCCGCTCGCAGGGCTTGGGGTATACAGTGCGCTGTTCGTGACTGTTGCCACACTGTAGAGCACTGTGCCGGAGTTGGTGGTGAAGGCTATGTCGGTAGGTGCTGTGGTGAATAGGAGGCTGTTGCCGAATATCACGTTCCACGTAGTTCCGCCGGGCAATCCGCTCTCAGTGAAGGTGGTTACCAAGCCGTTGCCAGACGTGCCGAACGATATCGTAGGCACAACCCCTCCGGGCGGGTAGGGCCTCTGCCTGGTCCAGTTGACGTAGAAGGGCGCGCCGCGCGGAGTGTTGTCACCGAACTCTATCTGGTATGTCTGTGTGGTCAGAGGAATATTGGCCACTGCGGTTATCGTGCCCTCCACTATCCCGTTGTTGTAGAACACCACGTTATTTGGCTGCGCCGTCATGCCTATGATTATGTTGCCATTGAACATCTTTATCAGTTTGTTCGCGGTGATCCCTTGGTCGACTGACACCGAATTTTTGCCGGTGCTGAAAGAGTGGTAGATACCGTTGTATAGGTTTCCCTGCCCGCTTCCTATAGTCAGCCACGGCGCGTTGATTGGGTTGCCCAGCCTGTTTGAGCCTATGGCCATACCCTCCACGTTAGATGCAGTGGACACCTTCACCCATACCTTCGCCTCAGTTATCTGGTCGATTGATTCGGGTATGCTGTTGACTACCGCATAGTTGCCCATGAATTTTAGCCCGTTGGCTATGAGGATATTCCCTGCATCAGTTCCTGTTCCAGTGGCCCAGCCCGTAGGGAGCGCCGTTCCGGCGAAGTTCCAGTAGGTGGTGAATATGTTTGCGCCGTTGTCGCAGTCACCATACACGCCGACGAAGGAGAGCTGCGGCGCCTCTCCGGTGTTGACGCAGTCCATAAGGTCGTTGGCAGCGCTAGGGACATTTCCTGCGAATCCCATATAGATCGTAACGCTGCCGCTGCCGGGTATCCCGGCAGGCAATTGCACCCAGTACTGGTTATGGATTACGTGGTTCAGCAGCGTGTTCTGATTCTCGTTGAGTATGTTGCCCTCAAGCCAGGAGCTTATTATGTTGCCAGTGCTATCGAAGAACTCTATGTTGTTCACGGATGTGGTCTCGTGCACGCTGTTGGCAAGGCTGTCTATCAGCACGTTTGCCTCGAACGGCGATGCGGTGGCGGATGCGGAGGGGTTGGTGAACTTTATCGGTATGTAGAATACTATGTTGGTTGGCATGACTATCACGTTGGGGTCGACTGCGGTGTAGTTTGCGTTGCCGGTGGTCTCGAAGGTCATGCTGAACGCCTGGTTCGCGGGTATGTTGTAGCTGAATGCCTTTGATATGCTGCTGGTGTTGATGGCGTTGGAGGAAACCACCCTGTTGGCTATCTGGACGGAGTATGTGAACTTCGCGGTGTTGTTTCCCAAGAGGCTGGAGAATATGGTCGGATTTATAGTGTACGAGCTCTTCCCGTTTATTATCGGGTAGTGGATGACATATGTCTGATTGGGCTGGTTGAGCTTAACGCCAGCAACAATGATGTTTAGCTTTGGTACTGCCTTCTTGACCACCACTTCGTGTATCAGTACGTTCTTGGCCCCCTTCTTCGTGAGATAGTAGCGCTGCTGTCCAACCTTGACTGGCTTGGCTTTTTGGGTGTAGTTGCCATAGTTCACGTAAATGGGCGTGGTGTTGTAAGAGGTGTTGAGCCCCTGCACTGCGGCGAGCGCCCCGTTCAGCTGGGTCGCGTTAAGCGAGTTGACGGCGCTCAGCTGGTTGGATGTGAAGTTAGAGACGGATGAGGTAGCGAAAAAGGAGATGATTGTGTCGGTTGTGGCGTTCACGGGAAGCATGATTGTGGAGGTTGATGAGGATGATGAGGATGTGGTGGTGTTCTGCTGTATGAAGCTGCTCGCAAAGCTCATCCTGTCGGAAGTGCCCGATATTAGAATTATGGCGTTGGGGCTCGGAGTGTAGTTGAAGCTGCCTATGGTTAGCCTGGTTCCTGCTGCTTTGTAGCTGCCGTATCCGGTGCTGAACACTATGTTGGCCGGGACCAGTGCGCTCTTCGTTTGGTTCGCATAAGTTACGCTCCACAAGACGTTAGAAGGAAGGCCGCTTTCCGAGAATGACGTCTGTTCGGTGAATGAGACTGCCTTTGCGCTTCCAGCAGTTGCGGAGCCTGATTGTACGGATGAGACGAATGATACGCCGTTGTAGATCACGTTGGCAACTGTGAAGTTGTAAATCCCGTTTACGTTTGTGAATGAGATCGACATCGAGTTGGAGCCCTTTGAAACGCCATTGAAGCTCACCTGCCAGATAGTATTAGTTGGAAGGCCGGATTCCTTGAAGGTTGTATTGGCCGATGGTGGTATCGGAATAGTCGTGGTGGATATAGTTGAAACTGAAGTGCTTGCTGATGTGGATGATGATGAAGTTGATGCGATGGTTGTAGGCAGGGTGGATGAGGTTGATGCGGTTGTGGGCGCAGATGTTGTGGAGCTAGGGACTGATGTGGATGATGTTGATGCTGGCGCCGTGGTCGTGGAAAGCGATGAGGAGGATGAGCTTGATACCGATGTAGTTGGTGCAGGAATCGATGTGGTGGACGATGCCGGCACGGATGTGGTCACTGAGGTGGTCAACGCTGTCGTCGATACGGTGGTGTTAACGGATGTGGTGACGCTTGATGTGGTCGCGACAGAACTGGTGGTGGAAACAGATGAGGTGGTTGTAAGTGCCGTAGTGCTAGCCGTAGTGGTCTGCTGGAACACGGTGAGCTGCGTGGGCATGCCGAGCACAGCGAATATTATCCCGATTACGAGCGCAGAATGAAAGACCCCGCTCTGCGAGAATGACTTTCCCAAGTTTATCCATCTGTTATTGGTGGGAAATATTAAGAACGGCTTTTCGGTTTTATTCTGAGCTTGCCGTTTCATCAACGTTACGGCAATTTTAATAGGATTAGTTCTAGAAAGCCTTAAAAGCCCCTTGTCTGCAGCGCCTCATGGTCCTAAATCCCGAGCCTGAGTCCTCAAGCCCGAGGTGCATGACATCCCGCCATGTAAGGCTCGGCTATCTAACTCCTCCTGAAAAGAAGCGCGAACGCCGCCGCTATCCTTGCGAATATGCCGTTTGATTTCTTGGGTTGGAACTCGAAGCCCATCTTGGTGATGTACTTCATCGCGAGCTCGCCGATTGCGGAGGAGAATGGGGCCCTCTTGTTCATGAGATATGCGGGTATCCGTTCCGACACTCCGATTGGCACTATCTCGCTGTCAGGCAGGACGGCCAGCACGGTGCCGTCGTACATCTCGTCTATCTCGCGCATGTGCAGCTCGTAGCCCTTGTTCCTGAACCTGTTCACGATGAGGCCGTGCTTAAGGTGCTGCCTGTCGTAATCGTTGGCGAGCCTCACGGCGCTGACACATGATGTCATCTCCGGCGTGGTGACTATTATGGCCTCGCCAAAGTTGCCGAACTCCTCCTCGGGGAAGAATCCGGGGGGAGTGTCGAATATCACGAAGTTGTAATTTGTCTTGAAGACCTGCTTGAAAAGCCTCGACATCTGGGCCGGGGTGGGGTTGTGCGGCCTCGATACGATCTCACCAGGCAGCACCTGCAGGCCAGATGGATTGTGGGGCACGATCGCGCTCTCGAGCGAAGACTTGCCAAGCAGCACCGCCCTCACGCCCATGTTGGCGCCCTCGATGCCGAGGTGTATCCCGACGCTGGGGTTTATGAAGTCGGCGTCGATGAGTAGCACCTTGCTCCCCGCTAGGCTCATCGCTATCGCCAGGTTGACCGAGACGGTTGTCTTGCCCACGCCTCCCTTCTGCGAGGACACCCTTATGATGTAAGGCTTACTCATTTTGATCGCTTCTCTTTATCTGCTCCTTGATTCTTATCATCTGCTCCGACCTGTCCTTGTTGTACTTTGGCCTCCCCCACTCCTTTTCCCCAATCTTTATTACGAAGTACCCGAGCGCCAGCGCGGCGGCTATGCCGGCGCCTATCTCCATATCGCGCGGGCTGATGCTAATGCTGGTCTGCTGGGACTGGGGCGATGTCGTCGATGATGCCTGTGGGGGCAGCACCACGACCGGTATGGAGTACGCCAGCGTGCTGTTGCCCTGGTTTATCGCAAGCGTGAGTAGGCTTGTGCCTGGAGTCATCGGGCTCGTGACCTTGAAGTTGGCGTCCAGCAGCTGGTTCGGATTTGCGGATATCGTCTGCGACGAGTCCGATATCGAGACGCCCGGCGGGCCCGTTAGCGTGAACGTCACCTGCGCCTGCGTGGTGCCGGTGTAAAGCGCCATCACCTGTATGTTGTTGGTGTCGTTCGTGTAGTATGTCGGTATGTTTATATTGAGCACCTTGAGCAGGTTCTGCGGCGCCGGAGCCTGCGGCGCCACGAAGACGTTGTGGACCCTCTGCAGGAGCTGCTGGTTCTGCGGATTGTTTATCGAGTAGTAGGCGTATATCTGCTGGCCCACTGGCAGGTAGCCTATGCTCCAGGTTATCACGTAGTATCCGCCCCTGACCGTTATGTTGGAAGGGGCGCCGTATGCTATTATCTGGGAGGCGCTTGTAGCCACGCCCAGGGGGAGAAGGGTCTCAAGGGTGAAGTTCGATGCGGTTGTGTTGTACGGGCTGGTTATCTTTATGACTCCGCTCGCGGTGTGGGTGTTGTTCGTTAGCGTCACCTGGTTGAGTATGGAGGGGTTGGAGGTGGAGCTGTTGAATATGTTGAACGTGAGGTACTGTACCTGGCTCGTAGTCCTGTTTGCGGCGGTGACCGTGACGTTGAGAGGCACCACATAGGTTCCCGCGCTCGAGTTGGAGGGCGCGGTGAATACGATGCTTATGGTGCTGGACTGCCCAGGCCCGAGCACAAGACTCTTTGTGGACAGCGTGACAAGCCCGCTGTAGGGCGATGTCGCCGCGAATCTCGGAATCTGCCTGAGGGCGCTCAAGCCCGCGCCGTTAGGCGAGCCGGACGGGATTGCGAGCGCGACCGGACCCGATGGCGATGTCGCAGCTGCGGGTGCCGGCGCAAACGTAGCCCCCTGGAATGCGATGTTGCCTATGCTGAATGCCACAAGCTCGGGCGATGAGCTGGAGGACTGGAAGCCCATGCTGTATATCGCGGATGTGCCCGCCACCAGCGAGGTGTACAGCGGCGCGGATACCACCGAGAGCTGGGGCATCTGCGTTATTGAAGGTCCTGGGGGCGGTGTGGGTGTTGTCGCTCCTGAGCCGCCGCCTCCACCGCCACCTCCGCCGGGTACCGTGTAGCTTGTGGTCCGGTTTATCGCCCTTATGGTGATTCCGTTGAACACCGTGTTCGCCGCCGCGGTTGCGATATACCCGCCGACCTGGGGTGTCACACCGCTGAGCTGTATTATGACGTTCTCCTGCTGGTATGGTGAGAGTGCCGGAAGCACGACGTTTGTTGCTGCCGATATTGAGCCGCTTATAGTGAGGTTGAACGGTATGTTAGAGGTTGCGTACTGGCCCCTGTTGGATATGTCGGCGAAGAAGGATACTGTTGATCCCCTTGACGGGTTTGTCGGAGAGGCGCTGAAATTCGTTATGGACAGTATTGGGGGGTCGAGCGCAACGAAGGTGGAGCTGGAGCTGTTGGTGTATGAGAGGCTGGTTATGTTGACCTTTGCCCTGTAGACCGTGTTGCTCAGGTTGGAGGTTGGGAACTGGAAGCTGTAGCTTGTGAGCACCGAATTTATCACGTTGACCGTTATCGGGCTCTGGAACGCGATCTTGTTGTTGGTGGTGTTTATTATCGTTAGGAATCCGTTTGTAGGGGGCGTCACGCAGGCGCTGGAGAGCGACTGCAAGGTGAATGTGGCTGCAACGTTGCCGAGTATCGGGTAGTTGGGAAGCAGGTTAACCATCACGTTGTAGGGGCAGAAAACACTGACGTTTGCGGTGAACGAGGCTGATGCGCCGGCGCCTATCGAGAGCGATGCGGCTATGGATAACACTAAGAATGCTACCGCGTAAAGATGGCGCATATAAGTAGATGATAGCGCTGGTATAAAATTGTTGCGTTCCGCTCCCTCGAAACACAGCGAAGAAAATTTGGGCGTGCGCCTATGCGGGCTAAATTTCTATGTAAAGCTCTTCGCCCTCCACAATGACTTCGTAATGCGGCTCGGGGTCAAGGTCGAGCGGGAACTCGACTAGGCTTCCGTTGCTCACGTCCCACTTGGCGCCGTGCCATGGGCAGGTTATCACCTTGCCCTCGAGCTCACCCTCCCAAAGCGGGCCGCCCTCGTGGTTGCAGTGTCCCCTCATCGCATGGAACTTGCCGCCAACGTTAGCGAGTACTATCTCGTCCTTGCCCTCTATCTTTACGAGCTTCAGCTTGCCTGGTTCCAGATCAGTGACCTTTCCTATGTGCATCTTTGCCATACTCACACCGGATAAAATTGCCAGCCTCAATATTTATTGCTTGCGTAAATATCCCCACTGAAGTCCGCATTAGAAGGGCCGGGTGCATCAGGAGTAGAGCTTCTCGACCAGCGGTCCTGCCATCTTGTGCCACTTCCTTCCTAGGTTAGTCACCCGTAATGTCTCGCGGTTCTCGAATTTCTTCAACAGTTCCGCATCCTTGAGCAGTGTGATGTATTCCTCGAGTTCCGAGCGGCCGCCATTGGAGAACTCGAATTTTGCTGCGCTTCTTATGTTGGTCCTGTTGACGAATCCGGAGCCCATAGCCGCATCAAGTATCATGTGGCATATCTGTACCTTTGTCCTTTTCACGTTGCCCTTCTTGTGCGAGCCTTCCCTATTGTATTCGTAAACAGTCGAGAGCTTCTTGCTGAACCTGTCGGTGTTGATCGCGTCTAGCCTTCGCTCTGCCTCGTCTAGCGGGTACTTGTGGTCAAGGACCTTTATTGCCTCGGACATCGCATGATTGAACTCCATCCCTGTCGGGGTGGTACGGTAGACTACTTTCTCGCTCTCCTTGCCACTAGACATGAGCTCCAGTCGCACCAGCGTCCTTACGTTAAGGAGCGTTGCTGCCTCGCCCAGATGACTGAGCTGCTTCAGCTCCCCTATGCTCGCGCCATCGGATGCCCTATGCAGCATCGAGCTGTAGAACCCGTCTTTACTCCTTATGCTGCTCCTGGTGTGCCCGTTGCCCACTGCAGCATCCTCCTTTTGCGTGCCGTCTATTCTCTGCATCTTTACCAGTTGGGGGCTCTCCCTAGAGAGCATCTCTCGCATGAAGATTTAAGCGTTCCGCCATGCTCCCTTACTTCCGCTAAACCTTTTACTGGTATAAATACCCTCCCCCCTACGGGTATTTAATGGCTGGTGTTCAATAACTTATGTTCACGTCTTGTCTAGTCTGTATTATGTTCTGGTGAAGTGTTGGCTGCGTTAAACCTGATACCGAAGCATGTCCTCCTCAGCGAGAGCGAGTCCAAGAAGGTTATCAAGAAGTTTGACATCCCTGTAGAGAAGCTGCCGAAGATATCGGAGACCGACCCTCAGGCAAAGGCAATCAACGCAAAGGCAGGATCCATAATAGAGGTCAGCAGGGAAGATCCTACAGGAAAGTACTCCCAGTACAGATACGTCGTGAACTAACGTAACGGTCTCGGGTAGTTGCTATGAGCAAAGAACACAACGTGCTAGAATCCTATTTAAAGTCCACCTCGATAGTGCAGCAGCA